>Ga0114958_10000656_pt1 | contig 29285 bp, 28 predicted proteins | sample C_130208_EF_Meta_FD_89577 | JGI IMG/M metagenome (GOLD analysis project Ga0114958, IMG submission 89577) | Freshwater microbial communities from Lake Croche, Canada to study carbon cycling - C_130208_EF_MetaG | ecosystem: Environmental > Aquatic > Freshwater > Lake | place: Lake Croche, Canada... | reverse complement strand
CCTCCAGTTGATTTTCCAATATAAAGTGCCGTTCCATCCTCTGAAATAGAACTATTAACTAAGGAAGAAGAGTTACTGTTGAATTTTGGAATAAAATTTGAAGACAATCCATTTGTTGTAGCATATCCTGTAGGACCTGCTGAAGTAGTTCCATCAGCCATTAAATATTGAGTTGAAGTACCAGTCGGCGTTTTGAATCCTGCTCCTGTTATGGTAGCACTAGTATTTACGCTAGTAACCGATGCGTTACCCAATTGAATTTTGTTACTTGCATCTACTGTTGCGCCGTTTCCAATTGCAGTTGCATTAGTTAATCCGTCTGTAGCTACATTTGCAAAATATCCTAAAGCCGTATTATTAGTTCCAGAAACATTACTAATCAAAGCAGAATTTCCAAGAGATGTGTTATAGGAACCAGTAGTATTAGCGTTTAATGAGTTAAACCCTACAGCAACATTTCTTGTGCCAATCGTATTTGCAAATAAAGAAGACGAACCAACTGCAGTATTATTAACCCCAGTTGTGTTAGAATATATAGAACTATTCCCAATAGCAGTATTATTATTTCCTGTTGTGTTCAACGATAAGGCATTGTAACCGATTCCGGAGTTATTGTTACCTGTGGTGTTAGCAAATAAAACGCTAGATCCAAAAGCTGTATTCCATCCTCCAGAAGTATTATTGAATAAATTGTTATATCCAACAGCAGTGTTTGAAGAAACTGACCCTGCACCCTTTCCAATTGTTATTCCATTTACCTTCAAATCTGAATTAAATGTTTTAGTCCCTGCAAAAGTTTGTGCTCCATTGGTAACAATTCCTCCATTAGTACCATCAGCAGGTGCTAAGTTTAATACTCCTGATGTAATGGTTCCACCATTGGCAGTAGAACTTCCAGCAATAGCTCCAATAGTAACAGAAGCGTTAGATCCTGCTGCTCCAGTTGCACCAGTATCTCCTTTTAGACCTTGAATGCCTTGTGATCCATTTGCACCCGTATCTCCTTTTAAACCTTGAATACCTTGTGGGCCTAATCCACTTTTCCAAGCCGTACCATCAAAATAATAAAGTCCTGTAGTCCCATCGGTTTGATAGATGATTAATCCAGCTGCTGGACTAGTAATAGTATTTTTTTGTGCTTCCGTCATTCTAGGAGGCAAAAATCCTTTAGTGGTAGAGGCTACCTCCAGTTGTGCCGAAGCGTTAATGTTTGCCGTAGGCACTCCAATACCAACTTGTGCTGATACACTAAATGTTGCTAAGACAACTAAAAAGTAAAATAAATTTTTCATACTACATATATTTTTAATAATTATTAAATTTAGTGCGAATTAAAATTTTAAAAATAACTCTTGAAATAGCTGACTATTTTTTACTTAATTTCGAGATACGATTCTCTGTTTTTGAGATACAATTTCTTCAAGACTATTAGCGTATCTTATTTAAAAATGAAAAAAATAGATTTTTACGCTAAATGGAGTTGGTTAGGCATTAAAGTAGTTTCGATAAACAAAAAACAGTCCTGATTGTTAGCTTTTTATCGATTTTTTTTGGAGTTTAATGGATTTTTATCACATTATGAGTGATAATTTCCATCTTTTGAGATATTTATTTTAAGAAACGTTAGTAATTATTTTGGTACTTTGCATAATATTTTTTATTCCATATTTTGAATAAAACAGTAAGTCTTCTTTTTTATATTTCTCTTTATGTTTAGTAATATTATATTATTCATTACCGCTGTTTTAGGATTTTTATCCACTGCTTTAATCTTTGGAAAAAATAAATACCAGGAAAATTCATTGATCAATAAATATCTTATTATTATAACGGCATCCAATGCTGTTCGATTTTTATTTCACGGTATTGCACAAGCTTATCCAGTTATAGATATTAGCAAATTTGTAACGATACTCGATGTAGGTATTGTCATGTCGATGCCTTGCTTTTACCTCTACTTTACTGATATCATATACGAAAACAAGTTTAAGCTGAATAATTTATTGCATTTTATAACGCCTTTATTATTGGGTAGTTTATTTCTTATTTTCACTTATAGCAATGATTTTAATACAAGTTGGATTAAAGAAACCTTTATTTTTTTTGTTATTTCGTTCTATTGTATCTATTTTGTTTTAGGGTTTTTGATACTTTACAAACATGTTTGGCGCCGTAAAACCTACATCAATGCTATTCAAAAACAAAATAATTTGATGAAAAAATGGACCTTCTTTCTATATGGTTCTTTTTTATTGATTTTTATAACACGTATTACCATAAGTACAATTTCTTATAGAATAGGTATTTCAAGAGACCATTACCTTTGGATAGCAGCACTTATTTGGATGGGAATATTTATAAAAATAATCCTTACGCCCGAAATTCTTTATGGCTATAACTTGTTAAACAAAATCATTGATGCCGCCAAAGAAAGAATAGTTCTCAGTAGTATCTGGAAGTTGGAGGGTCCTATAATGGCTGTTACCAGCGAGAAGGATAAAAAACTAGAGGAGAAAATAAAACCATTGCTCGTTGAATATATTCATAAAATGGAAGAGTATTCTTTTTATTCGGAAGCTTTCCGAAATCCCGATTTGGGCTTAGAGGATATTGCTGTAGCGTTAAATATTCCTATCAGTCACATTCATTTTATTTTAAAATTTCATTGTTACGAGAGTTTCATTGATTACAAAAAGATTGTACGCATTCACAAGGCTACTAAATTGCTTGAAGAAGGTTATCTCAATGACCATAAAGTAGAAACACTTTCTACCACAGTAGGGTTCTCATCCTACAATACTTTCAGTATTGCTTTTAAAAATATTACAGGTGTTACTACGCAAGAGTATCTGAAGCGGTTTTAATTTTACATGACCCTTAGTATTTTTACTTATCAAGAGCAGTCTTTCAATTCATCAAGACGGTAGTTCTGTTTTGCCGTGGAAAATACACATGTTACTTCTGTGAATTTGTTACTTACTGGGTACAAATTGCAAAACACTGGATTTTGCTTCGCAAAATCCATCAAAGCTCCGCTTTGTAAAACACTGGATTTTGCTTTGCAACATCCATCAAAGCTTCGCTTTGAGAATAAAACCAACAAAAAAACGCTCAAGCAAGCTTGGCGTTTTTTCTTATGATTTTATTCATTCGTGACCTCGACTGGATTCAAACCAGTAACCTTCTGAGCCGTAATCAGATGCGCTATTCAGTTGCGCCACGAGGCCTTTTTTGTGGGTGCAAATATAAGTATTAATGTCTAATATGCAAACTCAATATACTTTTAAAGCACTATTACTAATTCTTTAAAGCACGACTAGTAACATAATAACGCCAACCTATTATAGCCATTTGCCATTTCTTGGCTTTGGATATATCTAATCCTTGCTTGGTAAAACTAGGCAACAGAAGTTTGTTAATTTTGGCTAAGAGTGGATACATCATTGTTTTATTTGCTACAAAAATAGAACAAAACCATCGTAGTGAAGGTTTAATTACATTATGCTTTTTGAGTTTTTAAAATTGTTTTGGTCTTTTCTAACTCTTGCTTGGCTTTTTTGAGTTCCTCTTTGGCCTTCTCTAGTTTTTCCTTTGATTCTTGCAGTGACTTATTGCTTTCCTCAGGTTGATTGTTATCTTGTTGTTTTTGCATTAACTGATTGAGTTGTTCTTGCATCTTTTTCATTTGCCCAGCCATATTCCCTTGGTCATTAAAATTGAAATTAGGAAAGGCATCTTCGGCAGAGCGTTCTACTTTATTATTTTTTTGAACTTCTTCTAATTCTTCTTTTGTATAATCATCGCCACCTTCAACTACTTCACCATCTTCAATTACTAAAGGTTTTTTTCCGTCTTTTTGGATAATAGTTCTTGACTTGGCTGAGAAATTATCATCGCTAAAACTATAACTATAGGACTTAGCATTTTCATCAGCATCACCCTGACTAAAATTGAATAATTGCATAGGGTTTTGTCCGTTTGAAAAACCATTAAAACCATTAGCACTAGATAAAAAGTCATCTTTGGCTGGTTCACCAAAGCCAATATGTTCTCCTTGTTTAAAGAACTTAATGGTAGCAATCGCTTTTTGATTATCCATATCTAAGGAACCTTTATTTCCTTTTCTATCGGCATAGGTTACTTTGATAGCGGTTATTTCTCCTTTGCTGTTTCGTTTTACGGCATCAAAGGTAATAGTTACACCATTATCGGCTAAAGCTTTGATGTCGTCTTTCATTTCTTGCTCTGGTGTATTTGCTCTCCAGGTCATCACGATATCGCCTTTGTCATCATTTGGTTTTATAACAAATGGTTTCTTGTCTTGTGAAAAGCCATTAGCTATAGTGATAATAAAAGCCACCAACATTAAGTTAAATTTTGTTTTCATAAGAATAGTAAGTTTTAATTTTAAAGTATAGCAAACTTAAAAAAAGATGTTTTTCAGTAAAAATAATTTAAAATTTATTTAACTATTTTGTAAGTAACTAGTAATGTAATAGGGATAGTTACTTTATACTTTTTGTTCTCTCTGGATAAGGCGAAACACATAAACTCCCGCTATAGCACCTAACAATCCAAGTGACCCCATAACCAACCAATTGATTTGGTAGCCGAAATACTCAATAATTTCCATACCCATTTTAGCACTAAGGATGTGTGCTGAACTAAAACTCATAGTGTATATAGCCATATAGCGCCCTTCATGTCCCTTAGGCGCTCTACTAAGTGCCACCGAATTGGAGAAGGGAAACGAAAACATTTCACCAAAGGTCATAAATAACATCATAATAATGAGAACACCAGCCCATGTATTGATAAGCAGTAAGAATAGACTAATAGCCATTAGCAACACACCTGTGGCAACGACTTTCACTTTACTAATCTTGTGGCGTTCCACATAGCTAACAAGCGGCATTTCAAGGAAGAAAATCATTAAACCGTTCAGGGTTAAAAGCAAGCCAGTTTGCAACTCGGTTAAGTTAAATTGCTCTTTGTGGTAGAGTGGGATAGTAGTAAATAATTGAAAAAATAATATACCCGAAATTAGACAAGTAAAAAGAAAAATCATAAAGGGCTTATCTTTGAAGACCGAGTGGGTAAACACTTCGCCGGGGTGAACTTTATCGCGATAAGCCGCTTTTTTCTTCTCTTTTACTTTTAGCCAAAAGATAAGAATTGCAATAATACACGTTGCACCATCAGCCCAAAACAATCCACGATACCCAATATTCATAATAATAAATCCCCCTATCGCAGGACCAGCAGCAAAGCCGAGATTAATGGCTAGTCTAACTAAAGTAAGGGCACGCGTTCTGTTCTCAGGTTTGGCATAAGCACCCAGTGACACAAACATCGCAGGACGATACATATCAGCTACCGTCATAATCAAAAACATACTGATACAAAGGCCAATAAAACTGGTAACGAATTGAATAACAAAAAAGAGAAGCCCACTTACCAGTAAACTAAAAATCATGATGCGGTAGAACCCAATTTTATCCGAAAGTTTTCCACCCAACCAAGAACCTAATATGGAACCAATACCAAAGCAAACCATAATCCAACCTACCTCGCCATAAGTGAAATGCAAATCTTCTTTCAAGTATTTCGATAAAAAAGGCAATACCATTGTCCCAGCACGATTGATAAACGTTATGAGGGTAAGTATCCAAATCTCTCTCGAAAAACCTCTGAAATTATTAATGTAGCGTTGAAAAGCAGTTTGCAGCATGTAGTGAGGATTGATTGGTCAAAGTTACAAAGTTTAGTTATAAGTTTCAGATGGAAAGTTTATACTTCCAGAACAAATAGTAAAAACCGCTACTAAATTCACAATTCCCAATTCCCAAATCCCAATTCCCAAATCTTAAATCCAAAATCTTAAATCATAAATCCTAAATCCTAATTTATTACTTTTACACATGCAATTCTTCAACTTACATACCCACAAGTTTACTAACCAATCCAATACGGTGGAACTCGTCAATCAATACCCTTGGGCGTTTGATGACACTATCCCACAGTATTCCATTGGTATTCATCCTTGGTATATAGACGAAAACCGATTGGCAACAGATTTGGCAACTATTGAAACCAAATTACAACTACCCGAATGTTTAGCACTAGGCGAATGTGGCTTAGATAAGCGCATCGACATTCCAATGGCATTACAAATAGCAGTATTTGAACAACAAATTGCCCTAGCCGAGCAATACCAAAAACCACTCATATTGCATCTGGTGGCAGCCTATGATGAATTAATTGAAATAAAAAAACGACTAAACATCTCAGTACCTGTAATCCTCCACGGATTTTCGAAGAATGTACAAGTAGCCCAACAAATGCTTGACCATGGTTTTTATCTTTCCTTCGGGAAATATTTATTGCGAAATCCTGAATTGAAAACCGTCTTTCAATCGGTTCCCAATGATAGATTTTTTCTAGAGACAGATACTATTGAAGAAACTTTGGAAGAAGTATATAGTAGAGCGTCAGAATACAAAGGCATGACTATAGAAGCTCTGCATCAACAAATAGCAGCTAATTATGAAAAGGTGTTTTTTAAAGTATAGTTAACTTTTTAATCCAGAGGATAAGGGAAAGGAGATAAGAATTTAGGATTTAATATTTTAAATTTAAAATCATAAACTTATAAGAAATTCACAATTCTCTCATCCTCATCTTTCCTCTATTTTCTTTTTTCTTAACTCTTTCTTCTTTCCTCTAATTATAAAACTTTCCTCTAAAATTATATAAGACCCCAAGTAGGAGTAACGGCTAATTTTGCATAAAAAATAACCCTTAACAACACCATCATGAAAACAATTTTTGCAACTCTGCTCTTATTGGGAGCAAGCACCGCAGCCCTAGCTCAAACAAACAATCAATCAGACCAACAGGGCACTGACCAAGACAAAATGCAACAAGAAACACAACAACCAGCACAGCAGGATGCAGAACGAAACGCAAGAGTAGCGGCTCAACGCGAACGTAATGAAAGAATAGATAGAAGAACAAAAAAACGTTTAGCCAAAGCCAGAGATAAAGCGAAAGCCAAAGAAGTTACTTTTTTTGAAAGCCCAGTTTTATAGTTTTGCTTTATCATTCCTGAGTAGTCGGGAATAAACAATTTTCCTTATTTTTGCACTTTAAATTTCTAATTCCTAACTATAGAAATGGCAAAGTGGCAAGAAAGAGCCGAACTCTTATTCAAAAAAGAAGGATTAAATAATCTTAAAAGTGTTAATGTATTAGTGGTTGGGCTAGGCGGTGTGGGATCTTTTGCTGCGGAGTTTTTGGCTCGTGCTGGTGTTGGAACTATGACAATTGTTGATGGCGATGTGGTTGATATTACAAACATTAACCGACAATTACCTGCTTTGCATTCCACTGTAGGGATGCCCAAAGTACAAGTCGTTGGCGACAGACTTTTAGATATCAATCCAGAACTAAACTTAACACGCTTAGAAGAATTCCTATCTCCAGAAAGAGCTTTAGAAATTGTTACCCCTCACTATGATTATGTTTTAGATTGCATTGACAGCATTACACCCAAACTAAATTTAATAGTTGCTTGTAAAAGACAACGAGTCAAAGTAATCTCGAGCATGGGAGCAGGAGGAAAGATGGAAGCAGCAAAAGTAAAAGTTTCGTGCATCAGCAATACCACAAATTGCCTACTAGCAAAAACCGTTAGAAAACGTTTAAAAGAATATAAAATAGACAAACTCAAAGTGGTTTTCTCCTCAGAAATTCAAGACGAAAGCAGTTTAAAAATGACTGATGGCACGAATTATAAACGCTCGTTTTACGGAACAAACAGTTACATGCCTGGTCTTTTTGGTTTGTATGCTGCAGAAACGGTGATTAGGTATTTGTTGGAGAAAGAGTAAAGAAGAAATAGAAAAGAACATAGTAATAAACTTATACTCTTAATTGCAGAGCAATTCAGTAATTTTAAGAAATGATAAAAACGGTAATTTTCGACATGGATGGCGTAATAGTAGATACCGAACCGGTGCATCACTATGCCTATGACTTGCATTTCAAACAACTTAACATTCCTATTACTCCCGAAATGTATGCCTCGTTTACAGGTAATTCAACTAAGAATATCTTTGAACGCTTGAAAGCTGAGTTTAATTTAGAGGAAGATGTGCAGACGCTAGTAGAAACCAAACGCAACTTGTTCAATGACGCCTTTGATAACAAAGAAGATTTGTATTTATTAGATGGTGTAGAAGACTTAATCAAAGAGTTGCATGCCAATGGGATGCAGTTGGTTTTAGCATCATCATCAGCAACAGTAACTATTAATAGGATTTTTAATCGTTTTGGGTTACACCACTACTTTACCCATATTGTTTCAGGGGAAGACTTTCCAAAGTCAAAACCACATCCAGCCATATTTCAACATGCGGCTTTCTTAGCCAATACCCCTGTAGAACAGTGCATCGTGATAGAAGATAGTACCAATGGTGTAGCAGCAGCCAAGGCGGCCGGTATTTATTGCGTAGGGTATGATAGTGTGAATTCTAAGTTGCAGGATTACTCCAAAGCTGATAGAGTAATCAGTCATTTCAATGAGTTGAGTTTTGATGTTATAAGAAACATCAATTAACCACCCCGCCCTTCGGGCACCCCTCCAAGGGAGGGGAATTTTCTAATTTTTTTAAATTTTATTTATCTTTAGTGGTTGAAGAAAAACCACCCTCTCACATGAGTACCACCCAATTTATCAGGACAGGATCATAATGAGAAGCGGAATTTAAAGTAGTATTACAGAAATTACAACTTTAAACAAATTGATTAATAGTTTGTTGTAAAAAATCTAATAAGAACAACAATAGCAAATTGCTATTCCCCTCCTATGGAGGGGTGCCCGAAGGGCGGGGTGGCAATTATAAATACTTTAGATTTTTTAATATCTTTGAGTATATTAAATCATCAGTAAAATACCCGCATACTATTCCCCTCTCTTGGAGGGGTGCCCGAAGGGCGGGGTGGCAATTATAGATACTTTTTATTTTTTAATATCTTTGAGTTTATTAAATCATTAGTAAAATACCCTGCATACTATTCCCCTCCTATGGAGGGGTGCCCGAAGGGCGAGGTGGCAATTATAAATACTTTAGATTTTTTAATATCTTTGAGTATATTAAATCATTAGTAAAATACCCGCATACTATTCCCCTCTCTTGGAGGGGTGCCCGAAGGGCGGGGTGGAAAATTCCATAATCATGACACCTATACTAACACATATAAACGATATTCCAATTAAACGAAATTTTGTTGAAAATTTACCTTTTAACATCAAATTAAAATCTCGTGCAAGAGCATTAAGAAAAGCAGGTAATTACTCAGAAGTTGTATTTTGGCAACAAGTGCATAAAGGTAAGTTTCACGCTATTGATTTTGATAGGCAACGAATAATTGGCAATTATATTGTTGATTTTTATGTTAAGACTTTAGGATTGGTTATTGAAATAGACGGTGAAAGTCACAATAATAAAGAAGAATATGATGATAAGCGAGAGGCTTATCTATTGTCTTTAGGATTAATCGTTTTCAGAACAAATGATTTTAATGTATTGCATGATTTAGAGAATGTAATGAAGGCGTTGGAGATTTTTATTATTGAGCATTACTGCTGAAAACCACCCCCGCCCTTTCGGCACCCCTACTAGGGAGGGGAATTTTTTATTTTTTTTAGATTTTTGTGTTGAAGAAAAAAGAACACCTTATAATTAAACAACTAATTTTTAAAAAATCAATTAATTATCCAACAGCTTTTTTATATTCTAGTAAACAACGTTCTCTGGCTTCTTTATGATCTACTATTGGTTGAGGATAATCATCAGTATGCAACTCGGGTATCCATTTTTTGATGTAAATTAAATCTTTATCAAACTTCTTGATTTGCTCTGTTGGGTTGAATATTCTAAAATAGGGTGCGGCATCAACACCACTACCTGCTGCCCATTGCCAGTTGCCTACGTTGCTAGATTGTTCGTAGTCTAATAGTTTAGTAGCAAAATAAGTTTCGCCCCAGCGCCAGTCAATAAGCAAGTGTTTGCATAGAAAACTTGCCGTAATCATTCGCACACGGTTGTGCATGTGACCAGTGGCATTTAGTTCTCGCATACCAGCATCTACAAAAGGATAGCCTGTTTTTCCGTCGCACCATTTTTTAAATAGAATTTCATTATTATCCCATTGTATTCCATCATATTTTGGACGAAAACTCGATTTGTTTGTATGTGGAAAATGCCAAAGGATTTGCATAAAAAATTCTCTCCAAATCAATTCTTTAAAAAAGGTTTCGTTTTTACTTTCAATAGCCTTGGCTATCATTTTCCGAATGGAAACTGCTCCAAAACGTAGGTAAATGCCAAGATAGGAAGTTTTATTCAGTGCAGGGAAATTGCGTGTAGCTTCGTAATTATCAAGTAAAGAATTGGAAATATCGAAAGGTGTTATTTTTATAGTAGAAATTTCAAAACCTATATCACTCAAGCTTAAAAAAGGATAGGAGTGAAGTATCATTTCATTTAGTAAGTCCTCTGATTTATAATTAATTAACTGTATCTTCTTAAAGTTTTCTTTCCACTTGTTAGCGTAAGGAGTATAGACCACATAAGGTGTGCCATCGTCTTTAACTACTTCGCTTTTTTCAAAGATGACTTGGTCTTTACTGGTTTTAAATCCAATATTGTTTTCTTTAAATAAATGATACAACTCCAAATCTCTTTTGCGAGCATAAGGTTCGTAATCGTGATTGGTGTAAACTGTAGTAATCTTATTTTCAGCTATCAGTTGCTGAAAAATTTCCATAGGTTTACCATGAAAGACAGCTAATGATTTTCCAATTTCTAGAAGTTGCTTTTGAATTTTTTCTAATTGTTGGTGAATAAAAGTAACGCGTGCATCGTCTTTTGGCAATTGGGCAAGTATGTCTTCATCAAAAATAAAAATAGGCAATACATATTCACCACTTTGCAAGGCATGAAACAAACCCACATTATCCTCTAATCGCAAATCACGTCGAAACCAGAATATGTTCATGAAGTAGATTTAGGCATTAACTAACAATGTAGACATGCCACCATCAACATGGAAGATTTGTCCCGATATCCAACTGCTTTTATCGCTCAATAAGAAACTAGCCATTTGGGCCATATCTTCTGTGGTTCCAACTCTTTTTAAAGGATGGCGCAGTCCTGATTTTTCTTTTTTCTCCTCATTACTTAAGAATTTTTCGGCTAAAGGAGTATCCGTTAATGAGGGTGCAATAACGTTGACTCTTATTTTTGGTGCATATTCTGCTGCCAATGCTTTTGCAAAGCCTTCAATGGCACCTTTTGCAGCTGCAACACTAGTGTGAAAAGGCATTCCCATGCTAGCAGCAATAGAGCTAAAAAGTACTATACTTGATTGTTCCGCAGCATTCAAATTTGGTAAAATGGATTGAATAACTTTAACCATACTGATAAAGTTAATTTGCATATCAGCTTCAAAAGTTTCGATTTTTAGTCCTCTAAATGGACGAAGATTAATACTTCCTGGGCAATAGACAAATCCATGAATTACATCGGGAAGTTGGGTAGTATCCAAAGTATCCGTCAAAGCATCAAAAGGAATGTGAGTAACATTCATTCCAGCTATATTTTCGTTTGTTCTTGAAGCAATAAAAACTTTGTTTTCGTTTTGTAATTCTTTGGCTATGGCCAGTCCGTTACCATACGAACCACCTATTAAGAGTATATTTTTCATTTTATTGTTGTTTAAATTCTCCAAACATTTCTATTAATTTTTTTCTTCTGTATTCAAATATTTCATTCAATTTTGGCTTAACCAAAAAAGGATGCACTAACTGACCCAAAATTCCCATAGGAACTTTATAATCCACAATATCTTCCATTTCAACACCACCATCAATTTCCTTGATAAAATGTTTGTGATGCCACAAAGCATAAGGTCCAAAACGTTGCTCGTCAACAAAATATTTTTTATCAACAACATGGGTTATTTCAGTTACCCATTTAGTTGGAATTCCTAAAACAGGAGTTACAATATATTGAATAATTTGACCTGGAAACATTGGTCTATCAGCACCAGAAAGAATTTTAAAACCCATATATTCTGGTGTTATTTTCTGTAGATTTTTTGGGTCGGATAATAAATCCCATGCCTCATCAAGGGTTATAGGTAAATTTTGTTTTGTATGTAATCTGTAAATTTTCATTATTAAATTATAATTTTCGTAAAATTAGTTAAATTGTTTAATCTATTTTTAAAAATGATAAACAAAATATATTTTTAAGTTATTCTTAACATTTGACATCTTATAGTCTTTGTAAATTTGGAAAAACTTCTAAAACTTTTTTTATGAAAAGAATTATTTTTATAGTAGCAATTACTCTGGTCAATTTTGTATCGAATGCACAAGTAAAAACACCTGCGCCAAGTCCGCATGCGTCTTTAACACAAACTGTTGGTTTAACAGAAGTAATGGTAGATTATTCTAGACCCAGTGCTAAGGGCAGAACTATATTTGGGGATTTAGTTCCTTTTGGTAAATTGTGGAGAACAGGAGCCAATGCCAATACAACAGTAACTTTTAGTGAAGATGTTGTTATCAAAGGGACCACTTTGAAAAAAGGAAAATATGCTTTATACACGACTCCAAAAGCGGATATGTGGGAAGTAATTTTCTATACTGATACTGACAATTGGGGAACACCAGAAAACTGGGATGCCAATAAAGTAGCGTTGAGCACTTTTGTTGATCCTATTGCTTTAGGAAACAATATTGAATCATTTACAATTTCAGTTAATAATTTGACAAATGATAGTGCAACTCTAGATATTTCTTGGGAAAAAACTATGGCGTCTATAAAATTTGAAGTGCCTACTCAAAAAATGGCTATGGCAAGCATTGACAAAGCTTTAGCAGGACCATCAGCAGGTGATTACTTTTCATCGGCTCAATACTATTTTCAATCTAACGGTGATTTGAATAAAGCTTTAGAATATGTAAATAAAGCCTTAAATATGGTAAAAGCGGGAGAGGATGTTCCTTTTTGGCATTTGAGATTAAAATCGTTAATCCAAGGTAAATTAGGAGATAAAACAGGTGCTATTGCTACAGCAAAATTATCATTAGCTAATGCTGAAAAAGCTAAAAACAATGACTACGTAAAAATGAATAATGACAGTATCAAAGAATGGAGTAAAAAATAATTTACTTTAAAAAATTAAAAAGGAACCACGAACTCAACAGAACTCGTGGTTTTTTTATAACATTACTTTAGATTTTGTATTGGAGCCCAATTGTAATAGCATCGATATCACTACGGTCAAAGTTGCTCCGATAAAATTTAACCACAAATAACCCAGTTTTTCCTGTCCGGTTGGATAAATGTGAATGGTGTAGTAATAGATAAAAAAAATGTTTGTTTGACTCATTACAGCCCCCCAAAATATAGCATTAGCTTTCACGCATTTGATATAGAAACCAACTAAGAAAACCCCTAATACTGTTCCGTAGAAAATAGAACCTACTATATTCACTAACTGTATAAGGTTTTCAAATAGTGTGCCTACACAAGCAAATAGAATGGCTATTACGCCCCAAAGCAAGGTGAAATACTTGGTAGCATCAACATAATGTTTATCTGATTTTTCACCTTTTACATTTCTTTTATAAATATCTATAGCCGTTGTAGATGCCAATGCTGTCAATCCAGAAGCTGATGAAGACATGGCCGCTGATAAAATCACCGCTAATAATAATCCTATTAACCCTGAAGGAAGATAATGTAGGATAAAATAGATGAACACATAATCCTTATCGTTGGTTTCAGCTTTGCTATCTACTTTTTCAATGATTTCTTTAGCTTGTTCATGCAAATCTTTTTCTTTTCCAGATAGTGAAATCAGTTTTTTTCTGAGGATTGGATTGTCATAGTTTTGATTTAAATGGTCAATATATAGCAAATTGAATTCCTTTTTTTCTTCAGATAATTGTGATAACTGTTTTTCAAGCGAATGGTAATCTGCTGCATATTTAGACTTTTCAATCGCATCTTTATTCACAGGATTAAAATGTAGTGGCACAGGATTGAATTGGAAGAACACAAAAACCATAACACCAGTTAACAAAATAAAAAACTGCATCGGCACTTTAAGAAAACCATTCATGATTAATCCCATTTGGCTTTCTCTAGTTGATTTCCCTGAAAGGTATCTTCCTACTTGAGATTGGTCAGTTCCAAAATAGGATAACATCAAAAAGAAACCACCCGTTATTCCGCTCCAAAAGGTATAGCGATTTTCGGGGTCAAAAGAAAAATCAAGGATGTTCATTTTATCATTGGCACCAGCTATATGTAATGCGTTGGAAAATGTCATATCATTGGGCAATAAATGCAATATCAAAAAAAACGTGATAAACATACCGCTCATGATGATGAACATTTGTTGTTTTTGTGTAACGTTTACGGCTTTTGTTCCGCCAGCAAAAGTATAAATCATGACTAAAATCCCTATGATGATATTGAGTAATGTTAAATTCCAACCTAAAACTGCCGATAGAATTATAGCAGGTGCATAAATGGTTAATCCAGTTCCTAATCCACGTTGGATTAAAAACAAGATAGCGGTAAAAGAGCGTGTTTTTAGATCGAAACGTTGTTCGAGATATTCATAGGCGGTAAATACTTTTAGGCGATGGTAGATAGGAATAAAAGTCATGCTGATAACCACCATGGCAATAGGCAATCCAAAATAGAATTGCACGAATCCCATACCATCATGATAAGCTTGTCCTGGTGTGGAAAGAAATGTAATAGCACTTGCTTGAGTTGCCATTACTGACAAACCTACTGTCCACCAGGGTGTTTCTTTGTTGCCTAAAATGTATTCTTCTACATTTTTGCTTCCTTTAGTTTTATACACCCCATAAAAAACAATGAAAAGTAGCGTTACTACTAAAATAATCCAATCAAGCTGTTGCATATTAAAAGAATAATTGCATTAAGAAAAAAAAGATAATTATATAAATAGCGTTGGCAATTAATACCCAAGTATAACTATTTTTCCAAAGAGATTTTTTTTCTGTTCTCATATTATTTTCCAATGGCTATTATATTGGCTAATAGTCTAAATGCTCCAGAAACACCTTCAGGTAATTCTCTAAAAAAGCTAAAACCAGTGTAGATGTAATTTCCTTTACCATATTTAGCAATAAGCAAGGCACCATCTTTAGGTTTTTCGCCTTTATCATTGGCAGAAAGAATAGGAGTGAAGTTAGCATCCCATTCACTTGGATAGTACAATCCTTGTTCTTGTTTCCACCCTTTAAAATCTTCTTCGGTAATTTTATTAGGGTAATTTAACACAGGATGATTGGGTGCTAAAAATCGAACTTCCGCGTTTTCTTCGGTCACTCTGTCACGTGATATTTTCAAAGGAAATGGTGACATGTCTTTGGTTACCAAATCATCTAAGGTATTGTACTGAACTATCATGGTTTTTCCATTTTTGACAAAATCTAATAAGATGCTTTGTTTATAGGCTAAGGCATTAACCACATTATAGGCTCTTATTCCTGTCATCACAACATCAAAATTTTGTAGTTTTTTAGTAGTTATTTCTTCTGGTTTTAGGATACTCACTTCGTAACCCATTTGTGTTAAACTCTTTGGTACTTCATCGCCAGCACCCATGATATAGGCAATTTTTTCGTCTTTGGTTTTAATTTTTAGTCGAATGCCTTTTGCTTCTGCAGGTTTTAAAACCATTTGTTTGTAAATATGCGAATAGTTGATGTCGATTTTTTCTTGGTCATAAACTTCTCCCTCAACGGTTACCCTACTTTTGATATTGATTTCGCTAGCTTCTTTGGAAGGGGAAACGGTAAATACAACTAATACTTCTTGTCCTTTACTGTCAATAGTAAACGGAATTTCAGCAGGCGAAACCTCCCAGTTTTGGGGAACATTTAGTTTCACGTTTCCTTTAACAGCATCTTTTCCTGATTTTAGTTTTACAGTAACTAATTTGTTTCTGTCGCTGTTAAAAATATATACTTTCTCAGTAAACGAGGAAGTTGCCACAGGAACAATATCAAGTGGTTGATATACTTCTCCCTTTACATCATCGTTGTATTTGTAGACTACATTTCGTTCAAAAGGAATTTCTACACCATTTATTGCAATCCAAAAACCAACTTTCACTTGACGTATCACATCTGGAATCCCAATATTTTCTTGGTTATTTACCTGATACATGCCAACAGTTCCTTTTTGATTGAGCCAATAGGGGTTAGTAAAATCATAATCATGTGGAATATCTAATGTTATATTTTGTGAATACGGAATATTAAATTGTAAATCGGTAACTTTTAGATCCTCTTTATGACTATAAACAGGAACTGTTCCAATTCTATTTAATTTCATTGGAATATTACTTCTGTTGATGACTTCTAATTTAATTTTTAAAGTACTTCCTCGAGTAACTTCTTGTGTATCAGAAACAGCTTCAAGATATAAACCAGCACAAGCAGCAATTATCTTTTTAATTTCCTCCGATTTGATGGTTCTCCAATGTTTGTCGGCTAATTGATCAATCAAATTATAGGCTTTCACCAATTCTGGAATTGAAGTAGATGGGTTTTTGAAATCAAAATTCTTCTCTACATTTGCTAAAATATCACCAATTGTTTTGCCATTTTTTACTCGGTTCCAAGTAGTATCAATGCCTTCAAAAAGGTTGGTTTTGTCTTTTGGTATATCTCCTTTGAGAAACTCTAAATATTCATCTTCTTCTCCTCGAGTTCCTGTTGAACCAAACCCTTGTGACTGGTGACGACTCCGACTAAGCGCTGCAATTTCTTGATTGGATTTTCCTAAAGAGGGATAATAGGTTCCAATTTTCATGTTGATTAAATTGGTTTTATCGGCTGCTTCAAATTTTTCTTTGCTTCCATAAAACCACCACGAAGTATTAAAAAATAATCGTTTAGGTTGCCAAGTTGAAACGTATTGCAGTTGGTTAGGGAAAAAGGTAGCATCATTAACCTTGTCAAAAGCTTCAAAACTTAACATTGCTGAAGAAGTATGATGTCCGTGAGTTGTTCCTGGAGAACGATGATCAAAACGATTGATAATCACATCGGGTTGGAATTTGCGAATGGTCCAAATAACATCGCTTAGTACTTGGTTTTTGTCCCATATTTGTAATGTTTCGTCTGGATTTTTAGAAAATCCAAAATCATTGGCACGTGAAAAGAATTGTTCACCACCATCAATTTTTCGTGCTTCTATAAGTTCTTGAGTACGAATTAATCCTAGTTGTTCTCTTAATTCTGGACCAATTAAGTTTTGACCACCGTCGCCACGAGTTAAAGACAAATAGCCTGTTCTTGCATTAACTTGATTTGATAAAAAGGAAATTAATCGTGTGTTTTCATCATCGGGATGTGCAGCAATATAAAGTACCGATCCGAGAAAATTCAGTTTTTTTATTTGGTTATAAATGGCAATAGCGTCAGGCTTTGCTGGTTGTTGTGCCTTTACAATTTGAAAAATAAAGGCAAAAAAAACTAAATAAATAGTGTGGTGCTTTTGCATGTTTACAACTTTAATGTGCAATATCTTCAAATATACAGATTAAATAAAAAGGAGTGATTTATTTATTTTGTTTTTAACAAAATCTATTAATTTGAGGAAGAATTAGCTTTAGAAAATCTTCCTTTAGCATTGTATGGATACTTTTTTTTATGGACTTTTAAAAACTGTTGTGGGTTTTCTTCGTCAAAATCAGTAATGATAACTTTAGTTTTATTAAACAATGAATAACCACCATAATTTGTTGGTAATTCTTCTGCAGTTTGCCAATCGCAATCTTCAAAATAGTAATAAACTATTTTTAAATTATCAAAATAAGCTTCAAGATTTGGATAATAATAGTAGCGGATAAAACAATTTGTTTTTTTGTCTATGGGTAAGGATGCTTTAGACATATTTGTATTTTGTGAAAAGGAAGGAGTAGTTGTAAATAGGAAATATAAAAATAATGATAATTTTAATAATTTCATGATTTTTTAGATTTAGTGATTAACAAAATAACTTAAAAATGTTCATAGTAACTTGTAGATATGCTCAGTTTTATATTCAAAAACTGAGCAAAGCCAATTGAATTGGCGGTATAGGCTCAATTAGTATTGAGTATTATTTTATAAACCCTATAGCGCGGTTTTACTTCGTCTGTTCGCTTCGCTCGGGTGCAATCAGTGCCTAATCAAGCTTTTTTATTCCACCTACTCTTTGTTACAGTTTTCGGTTGCCCTGTATGTTTATTCGTTTTTCTTTAAAATAACCCATTTTAAGTGGTTCCAAACTACTTTTACTACGTTATACAACCCTTTTTAAGTGGTCTTGAAGTACTTTTAATACGTTAACTATTTTTTTTTAAGTGGTACTGAAGTACTTTTAATACGTTACCTAACCCCTTTTAAGTGGTTCTGAACCACTTTTACTACGTTATACAACCTCTTTTAAGTGGTCTTGAAGTACTTTTAATACGTTACCTAATCCCTTTTAAATGGTACTGAAGTACTTTTAATACGTTACCTAACCCCTTTTAAGTTGTTCTGAACCACTTTTACTACGTTATACAACCCCTTTTAAGTAGTTCGATACCACATTATAGGGAACGTTTTGTTGGTAAACGATTGACAACCGTGAAATAAAAAAACTACCCTTAGGCATCTTTTAGTTTTTTCTTTATGCTTTATTTTCTTCTTACAGCTTATTCATATTCTCCGCCAAAGTCTCTATAAACTTAGTGATTGGACCTTTAACCAACATCCCCATCATGAGATTAAATTCGCCTTCAAAATGTAATTGAACATCACATGAAGTTTCAGAATTACTGCTAATAGTTGCCGTTAAAGAAAACGGTATTTTATCGCTAGCTTCAGCAAGGTTTATTTTTGAATAAGGAACTCCTTCCTTTAATCTCAGTTTGATTTCGGGCATTCCACTTAAGCCAAAATTGAAAAGATCATCACCCAATACTTCAAACTTGGCAGTATTTTCAGGCATTATTTTTTCAAAATTCTTTACATCTGACAAAGCATTATACAAATATTCAGCAGATTTTTCTACGGTAACCTTTGGGCTTTCTAAATTCATAGTTTTTTTGTTTTTTTTAAAAGTCAAGAAGAAAGAAAAAAGTTTCTTATTTGATTATCTTTTCTTGCTTCTAGATTCTTAGTTAATGTTTCTAATTACACATTCCACGTCGAAGGACTTTCTCTCCATTCTTGCAATGTTTTTATTTCTTTTTCGGTAATATAATTTTTTGCAACAGCAAGATGCAATAAATGTTCGTAATCGGCTAATGTATTTAATTCTACGTCGGCTTTTCTGAAATTTTCAGTAGCTACATCAAATCCATAAGTGAAAATAGCTACCATGCCTTTAACATTAGCTCCAGCTTCTTTCAAAGCTTCTACTGCTAATAAACTGCTGTTACCAGTACTTATTAAATCTTCTACAACTACAACATTTTGACCGCTTTGCAAAAAACCTTCTACTTGATTTTGTCTTCCGTGTTTTTTTGGTTCTGGTCGAACGTATACAAATGGCAATCCCATATATTCGGCAACTAGCATTCCAATGCCAATGGCACCCGTTGCTACACCAGCAATGACATCTGGTTTACCAAATTTTTTCTCAATATGCTTGGAAAATTCTTCTCGAACAAAATTTCTTATCGCTGGAAACGACAGTATTAATCGGTTGTCACAGTAAATTGGAGAGTGCCAACCCGATGCCCATGTAAAAGGATTTTTAGGATTCAATTTAATTGCATTAATTTGTAAAAGCAATTCGGCTGTTTTTTCGGCTGTGTCTTTATTAAAAATCATACTACAAATGTATAAAGTTTTTGTCAACGACAAACCATTTTTTTTAACCAATGAAATCGCCAAAGAAACCGATTTTCAATTATTTTTATTGGAAAGTGTTGATATTGAGCAAGTCATTATCAAAATGTTTCAAAATAAAATTCAAAAAGCTTATTTATACTATCCTGATGAAAAAGAAATACTCAATAAAGTAAAAGAAAAAATACCTGTTTGTAAAGCTGGAGGTGGTTTTGTTTTGAATAAAAAAGGAGAAGTTTTATTCATTTTTAGAAACGGAAAATGGGATTTGCCAAAAGGCGGAATTGAAAAAGGAGAAGAAATTGAACAAACGGCAATTCGCGAAGTAGAAGAAGAAACAGGTGTAAAAAATTTAGTCATTAGTCACAAACTTCAAAAAACCTATCACGTTTTTAAACGTAATGGAAAATATAAATTAAAGATTACCCATTGGTTTGAAATGCACACTGATTTTGAAGGAACACTAATTCCTCAAGATAACGAAGGTATAGAGAAAGTGGCTTGGCTCAATCCAGAACAAGTAAAAGAGGCTTTGAAAAACTCCTATGAAAATATTAAATTGTTATTTGAAGAGGAGAAAGTGTTAAACCAAAAATAATATTACTTTTCTTTTTTTACCAAAACAGTATCGGGAACCAAAACCGTATAATCGCCACCGTTTCTAATGACATCACGAACAATGGTGGAACTGATATAGGAAGTTTTGGAAGCGGTAGGCAAGAAGACAGTTTCTATTTGAGATAATTTACTATTAGTGTGTGCAATGGCTTTTTCAAATTCAAAATCAGCAGGATTTCTTAGGCCACGTAATATAAAATGGGCGTTGATTTTTCGGCATAAATCAATTGTCAAACCCTCATAGGTAATTACCTTAACTTTTGGTTGGTCTTTGAAAGCGTCTTCAATAAATTTTTTTCTTTCTTCCAGCGAGAACATGTATTTCTTATCAGCATTAATACCAATGGCCACAATTACTTCATCAAAAAGTGAAATACCTCTTTTAATAATGTCGTAATGCCCTAATGTGATGGGGTCAAATGAACCTGGAAAAACTGCTATTCTTTTCATTTTTTATCGGTTTTCTGTTGTCGGTTTTCGGTTTTCGGTTATCGGTTTTTTATTTCTTCCAAATAGGTTTCTTTTGTAAAGCTAATGTTATTTCGTTATCCAACAAATCAGAAAAACTAATATTAGCATATGCCGCTTGCTGAGGAAAAATACTTTGTATAGATAAACCCGGATTGGTATTGATTTCAATAAAATGTGGAATACCATTCATAATAATAAAATCGGTTCTAGAAAAACCTATCATTCCTAATGATTCATATACTTTTTTAGCGGTCTCGATAACTAATGTTTCTAATTCAGTAGAAATGCGAGCAGGAGTTATTTCACTCGATTTTCCTAAATATTTGGCTTCATAATCAAAAAAAGCATTTTGGGATACTATTTCGGTTATGCCAAGAACAGTTGTTTTTCCTTTAAAGTTTAAAACGCCAACAGATACTTCGGTTCCATTTAAATAGGATTCGATTAAAATATCATTGTCTTCAGTAAAGGCATAGTCAAGAGCTTTTGGTAAATCATCTAAAGTACTAACCATAGAAACACCTAAGCTGCTTCCTGATTGATTAGGTTTTACAAAAAATGGTAAACCCAATTCAGCAACTATTTTATTGCCATCAATGGCATCGCCTTTAGATATATAAATAGAATTGGCTTTAGGAATATTAAATTTTGACAACACCGACAAGGCATCTCTTTTGTTAAAAGTCAAACTCGATTGGTAGTAATTACAACCAGAATAAGGCAAATCTATCAGTTCCCAATAGGCTTGTAAATGTCCATCTTCGCCCGGAGTTCCGTGAACAGTGTTAACAGCTACATCAAATTTTATGGTTTTATTGTCTTTTGTAAATGTAAAGTCAGCTTTATTAATAGGATATTTAATACTAGCTAGTAAGCAATACCATTCTTCTTTAAGTATATGAATTTCAAAGGTTTGATATTTGTTTTTGTCAAGATTGTTTAGGATTAATTGCCCACTTCGTAATGATATTACAGATTCATCCGAATATCCACCCATTACTACTGCTACGTTCATTTAGATTAGTTTTAGTAATAACAAAATTATCATTTTTTTTGAAACAAATTGGCTTTAGGTTTTTATATCTTTGCGTAAATTATTTTTCTTTATGAGTTTACGTTCGTATTTAACTAGTCGAGTTTTCTTTTTGCAAATTCTTGTTGCAGTAGTAATAATTGCCACTATATCTTACTTGTTTTTTCATTGGCTTACTTATACGACTCATCACGGACAAGAAATTACTGTTCCTGATTTAAGTAAATTATCAGCAGAACAAGCAGAAGAAAAACTTGATGCTGTTGATTTAGATTATATTATTTTAGATACTGTTGATTTCAGACCCGAATTTCCAAAGTTGACTATTGTAGAACAAGAACCAAAAGCAGGGGCGAAAGTAAAAGAGGGAAGAAAGATTTATATAAAAATTAATGCTGAGAAATTTACCATGGTCTCAGTGCCAGACTTAGTAGAGAAAACTTATCGACAAGCTGTGCCAACATTGGAATCTGTTGGTTTATTAGAAGGTACAATTACCTATAAACCTTATTTAGGTAAAGATATGGTTTTGGAAATGAGAATGAATGGTAAAAAATTAAAACCTGGTGATAAGGTTTTAAAATCATCAAAAATAGATTTAGTTTTAGGTGATGGAAAAGTTACTTATGAGGAAACTATTGACTCAACGGCTGTTGATACTACACAAATTATACCTGTAAATGAGCCATAACGATGATCTTCCTGATTTAGAAGAAGAATTTTTTGAACACCATCGATTTGTTTCTACAAAAGGACAATCTTTATTGCGTGTTGATAAATTTTTAATGTCTTTGTTAGAAAATGCTACACGAAATAAAATTCAACAAGCTGCTGAAAAAGGAAATATATGGGTAAATGATATTCCCGTAAAATCAAATTATAGAGTAAAACCTTTTGACATTGTTCGTGTGATGTTAACTCATCCACCATTTGAAAATAGAATCGATCCAGAAGACATCCCATTAGATATCGTTTATGAAGATGACGCTGTTTTGGTTATCAATAAACCACCGGGTTTAGTCGTTCATCCAGGTCATGGTAATTACACAGGAACTTTGGTCAATGCTTTGGCATTTCATTTTGAAAATTTACCAATGAATTCAAGTGAAAGACCAGGTTTAGTGCATCGAATTGATAAAGATACTTCAGGACTTTTAGTGATTGCCAAAACAGAAGCTGCGATGACTCATTTGGCTAAACAATTCGAGGATAAAACTTCGGAGCGTGAATATATTGCTTTGGTTTGGGGGAATGTAAAAGAAGAAGCAGGAACTATTGAAGGCAATATCGCCCGACATGTAAAAGACAGAATGCAAATGGCTGTTTTTGCTGACCCAGAAATAGGGAAGCATGCAGTTACTCATTACAAAGTATTGGAGCGTTTTGGCTATGTTACTTTGATTTCCTGCAAACTAGAAACAGGAAGAACACACCAAATTCGTGTACACCTGAAACACATTGGACACACGTTATTTAATGATGCTCGTTATGGTGGTGATTTGATTTTGAAAGGAACAACTTTTACCAAATACAAACAGTTTATAGATAATTGTTTTAAAACTTTACCTCGACAAGCCTTGCATGCTAAAACATTAGGTTTTATACATCCTACTACAAAAGAGTTTATTCGTTTTGATACTGAACTGCCTCAAGATATGATAGCTTGTATTGAAAAGTGGCACAACTATGCTAAGTCGCACAATGAAGTGAATGAGGAAGAGTAACCAACTTATACTCATACTTATTTTGAATAAAAAAATCCTGCATAATTACTAAACAGGATTTAATTTATTTAAATGTATTTCGATTACTTACAAGTTGGAGCATCAACTGTGAAAGTATAATCTTTGGTATTTTCTTTTTTAACCGAAGGATTATGATGGTCAGGCTTGTAAGAAGCTCCAGTTGCTATATCAACAATAATACCTACTAAACCCCAACTTACAACACTAAGGATAAAGTTACCAGTACGAAATGATTTATTAAAAGTTTGTGTTTTTGTTTCACATCCTGGTTCTTTCAATTCAACGGTTAATTCTTTATTTCTTGGAAATAGAGCAGTTGCTTGTCCATTTCCTAATTTTTTACCATCTACAAAGATTTCAGCATTGGGATGATCTTTTGCAATAATAGTTCCTTGGTATTTACTACCTCCAAACATTACTCCACAACTATTTAAAAGTACAGTCATCGAAAGTAATAAAGCAACAATAGAAATTCTTTTTTTCATAAAAATAAATATTTTAGGTTATATTAAGGTAACAAAACTAATTATTTCTTACAAAGAAAAAAAATGTTTTACTATTTATATCTCGTCTTTAACTGGTTTTCTTGCCGTGAAAACATAATAGACACCAACAAGTATGAATGGTATACTGAGCCATTGTCCTGTAGATAATAGTCCGAAACTTTCTTCAATACCACCTTGACTTTCTTTTACATATTCTACCAAAAAGCGAACAGTCCACAGCAGAATTAAAAAATAGCCAAATAATAAGCCTTGTTTTTCGGCTGTTTTAGTCCTCCAGTACAGAAAGAAAAGAAGAAGAAATATAAATACATATAGAAAGGCTTCATATAACTGAGCTGGGTGTTTTGCAGGGACTTTTTCTAATAAAGTAGCATATTGTGAATCATGGACTAAAGCATGATAAGCATCATTTACATTGGTCAATTTAGTTATATTAACTGCGTCTTTAGAGGAATAATAATCTCTAACAAATCGAACACCAAATGATGAGTTTGTTATTTTTCCAACAATTTCTGAATTGAAAAAATTTCCTATTCTAACAAATACAGCACCAGAGGCTACAGGGATTACAACTCTATCTAAAACCCATAACATTGGTCTCTTTATCACTTTGGTGCTGTAAAAATACATGGCAATAATTATGGCTATAGCAGCTCCATGACTAGCTAAACCTTGAAAACCTGTAAACTCAAACTGTGGTTCAAACCTAAAAGGCAATAATATTTCTAAAGGGTGGTCTTTAAAATAATCCCATTGATAGAAAAAGACGTGTCCTAATCTTGCACCTAATAATGTGGCTATAACTGTCCAAACAAAAAGTGTATCTAGTTTTTCAATGGTTTCGTTTTCTCTTTTATAAATATGTTTCATGATATACCATCCTAAACCAAAGGCGATAACAAACATTAAACTATAAAAACGAATGGTGAAAAAACCAATATTTATTCCTTCTGATGGATTCCAAATCATGATATGTTTTTTTTGCTTTTTATTAATACTGTAAAAATAGTTATTTGTTATAAATACAGTTAAGAATTAAGGTTTTCTTTACTGTTTGCAATTTTTTTCGGGAACAGGATCATAGCCACTTTTTCCCCATGGATGACAGTTTGCAATTCTTTTTATGCCTAAATAAAATCCTTTTATAAGTCCGTGAATTTTTAATGCTTCTATAAAATAAGTAGAGCAGGTAGGTTCAAAACGACATGTGGCTGGTAGTAAAGGAGAAAGTACGATTTTATAAAAATAGATTATTGTTAATAATGGTGCTATGATAATTTTTTTTAACACAATTCTTTATTATTTATAAAATACTGAAACTAGTCCCTTCTTTTCCATCTTTTAGATTTATCCCTAATGCTAAAAGTTGATCACGAATTTGGTCTGATAAAGCAAAGTTTTTATTAGCTCGAGCTTCTAATCTCATGTTGATAAGTAGTTCTATCACACCTTCTAGTTTATCAGAATTATTTATGTTTTCTTTTTCTTTTTTAATACCAATGATATCAAAGATAAAGGCATTCATATTTTTTTTGAAATTTTGTAAATCATCTTTACTAATTCTTTCAGAACCACTTTTTAACAAGTTAATCATGCTGACACCTCCAAATAAATGTTTAATCAAAATAGGAGTATTAAAATCATCGTTCATTGCCTCATAGCATGCATTTTTCCATACTTCTATCGCATCACTAGCAAAAGTTGGATTAGCACTAGCTTCTACATAATTAAGATTATCTATACCTTCCATAAGTCTGTTAAACCCTTTTTCTGCCGCAACAATTCCATCGTTGGTAAAATCTAAAATACTTCTATAATGTGCTTGCATCATAAAGAAACGAGCCACATTAGGGGAGAAGGTTTTACTTAAAAAAGGACTACCACCACTATAAATTTCGTTTGGAAGAATATTATTTCCAGTCGATTTAGACATTTTTTTACCATTCAAGGTAAGCATGTTGGCGTGCATCCAATAATTTACAGGACTATTTCCTGAACATGCTTCGTTTTGTGCAATTTCACATTCATGATGCGGAAATTTTAAATCCATTCCACCCCCGTGTATGTCAAAAGTATCTCCTAGATATTTGGTACTCATGGCAGTACATTCAAGATGCCAACCCGGAAAACCAACACCCCAAGGCGAAGGCCAACGCATGATATGTTCTGGTTCAGCTTTTTTCCAAAGTGCAAAATCTTGAGGATTTTTTTTATCACTTTGTCCGTCAGTATCTCGAGTATTAGCTAGCATTTCATCAATATTTCTGCCACTCAATTTGCCGTAGTGATGGTTTTCATTAAATTTTACTACGTCAAAATAAACAGAACCATTTTTTTCGTAGGCAAATCCTTTTTCAATAATCTTATTTACAATTTCAATTTGTTCAATAATATGACCAGTAGCTGTTGGCTCAATACTAGGTGGAAGAAAGTTAAATTGATTTAAAACTTCATGAAAATCTACCGTATAGCGCTGTACAATTTCCATAGGTTCTAATTGTTCCATACGAGCTTTTTTGGCAATTTTATCTTCACCATCATCAACGTCATCTACAATATGTCCAACATCAGTAATGTTTCTAACAAAACGCACTTTATACCCCAAATGTAAAAGATATCTGAAAATCATATCAAACGACATGAAAGTACGCACGTTTCCTAAGTGTACATTGCTGTAAACTGTTGGTCCACAAACATACATCCCCACATTTCCATCATGAATTGGTTTAAAAAGTTCTTTTTCTCCAGAAAGAGTATTGTATATTTTTAGAGAATTAGTTTTGTAAATTTCCATGGTTTTATGTGATAATTATAGAATGACTAAATTAAAATTTAGTATCTAATTTGATGTAATCAAGAAATTCTCTTCTAGTTTTTTCATCTTTAAATTTTCCGCCAAATTCAGAAGTAACTGTGCTACTTTCAATATCACGAATGCCTCTTGAATTAACACAAAGGTGTTTTGCATCTATAACACAAGCTACATCATTAGTGTTTAAAACTTTTTGTAACTCTTGAACAATCTGCATTGTTAATCTTTCTTGAACTTGTGGTCTTTTGGAAAAATAATCAACAATTCTATTCATTTTAGATAGCCCAACAACTGTTCCATTAGAAATGTAGCCAATATGAGCTCTTCCAATAATTGGCAATAAATGATGTTCACAAGTAGAATATAATGTGATATTTTTTTCTACCAACATTTCACCATACTTATAATTATTTTTAAAAGTTGAAGAATTTGGTTTTTTAATAGGATTAAGTCCGCCAAAAATTTCTTTCACAAACATTTTAGCAACTCTATTTGGGGTACCTTTCAGACTGTCATCTGTTAAATCCATTCCTAGAGTTTTTAGAATGTCTTCAATATTTTTTTTTATGAGTTCTATTTTTCTATCATCGGTTAATTCAAAAGCATCATTTCTAACGGGATTTTCTGCGCTAGTAGGGATGTGATTTTCACCTATTTCATCCTGATTTATCATCAAATTATTTATTAATTTGGGTTCTTATTTTAAAATGTCAAAGATAAATAATTAATATTAATCTTTTGGTGTAGTGTTAATATTTGATTTTTTTGATTTTTTTTACAAAATTTATTCCTAAAAATATGTAAATTTCGCATCTCTAAATTGCTTTTCAAAATGAAAAATATTTATTTCTGTCTTTTATTAGTTAGTTTATTATCAAATAATATAATTTTTTCACAAGGTGCAAACTGTGCTTCAGCTGATCCATTTTGTGCTGGAGGAGCTGGTTTAACCTTTCAAAACTCAACAGGAACCACTGCAGTTCAAGATGTTGATTATGAGTGTTTATTAACACAGAAAAACCCAGCTTGGTTTTTTATGCAGATAAACACACCTGGTACAATAAATTTTCAAATATCTCAAACTAATAATAGTGGTACAGGAATTGATGTTGATTATATTTGTTGGGGTCCTTTTTCTGCTCCTGTTTGTGGGCCTACCTCTCTAAACCCTGGAACAAGTATCAGTTGTGGTTATTCCATTGCTGCCATTGAAAATTTAACTATAACTAATGCTCAAGCTGGAGCCTTTTATGTTATGTTATTAACAAACTATAGTGGACAAGCTGGAAACATAACTGTGACTCAGACTAATGCTGGTCAAGTAGGAGCGGGAGCTACAGATTGTAACATAATTTGTCCACTTTCCCTTGCAAATCAAGTGATTTGTCCTGGAAGTCAAACCACACTAACCGCTACAATAGCTGGTGCTGCATCTTATCAATGGTCTTCATCTGTTACAGGACCAATTACTGGTAATACTCAATCAATAAATGTTACTCAAGCAGGAACTTATACTGTCGTTGTCAATAAACCAGGTTGTGTTGCTAATGCTATAGCTACAGCTGCTGTTTCTTATTATACTCCACCAGCTATTAATTCACCTGTGAATATGAGCCAGTGCAATAACTTGCCAAATTTTAATTTAAATAATGCCGTTGCCAACATATTTAATGGTACTGGTATAAACCCCAGCGACTTTGAGGTTGATTTTCATCATTTACTTTCTGATGCTCAACAATTAATTTCTCCAATTTCTAACGTATCTAATTATCCTGGAACAAATGGAGAAAGAATTTTTGTTTCTTTAACTGATAATGGTTCTAGTGGGTGTGTTTCTGTTTTTTCATTTACATTAGGTTTTACATCTTGTGGTCTCACCCCCGTTCAACCACCAAACCTACCCTTATGTGAAAGCAGTTTAGGAAGTGGCAGTGCAAGTTTTAATTTCACACCCCAAACCCCCATAGTATTAGGCACCAATAACTCTGCCAATTATACGGTTACCTACCATTTATCACAAGCAGCGGCCGATGGAGATACTGGGGCAATCAATCCTATTAGTTCATTTTTAGGAACAAATGGTCAAACCATTTATGTAAGGATGGAGGAAAATGCTTCTCCTTTAACTTACGGAACAACTAGTTTT
>Ga0114958_10000655_pt1 | contig 29367 bp, 27 predicted proteins | sample C_130208_EF_Meta_FD_89577 | JGI IMG/M metagenome (GOLD analysis project Ga0114958, IMG submission 89577) | Freshwater microbial communities from Lake Croche, Canada to study carbon cycling - C_130208_EF_MetaG | ecosystem: Environmental > Aquatic > Freshwater > Lake | place: Lake Croche, Canada... | reverse complement strand
GCCAGATTCCATGGGAATTCATGGTCAAGCTCGATGGGGACCTTTCGTTTGATCAGGATTATTTCCGGGATTGCCTGGGGCGGTTTAGTGAGAACCCGAAACTGGGCATCGGCGGCGGTTTGGTGTGCCGTAGCGCCGGCGGCCAATGGGTCGCGGACAGCCGGGGCGATCCCCGTTTCCACGTGCGGGGTGCCACCAAGATTTATCGGCGCGCCTGCTGGGACCAGATTGGCGGGGTGTTGCCGGCACCCGGTTGGGACACCGTGGACGAATTAAAGGCGAACATGCAGGGATGGCAGACCGGCACGTTCGATGATTTGAAATTGCTTCAGCACAAGGACACCGGTTCCGCCGACGGCGCGTGGAACAACTGGGTCAAGAACGGTGTGGCCAATTATATCACCGCCTACCATCCGCTTTTCATGCTGGTTAAATGCCTCAAGCGGGTTTTTGCCCGCCCCTATTTGCTCGGCGCTCTGGGCCTGGCTTATGGATTTGTCCGGGGCTATGTGCGGCGCACCCCGCGCGTGGATGCTCCGGGTTACCGGCGCTATGTCCGCAGCCAGCAATTCCGCAAGTTGACCTTGCGCCCGAGCATTTGGGACTGACATGGCAGAGCGCGCGCAAACCGGGCCCAAACCCGACGCCCCAGAGGTGGAGGATTTCCGCAGCCCGCGGGGCATTGATTTATCCTTGATCATCGTCAACTGGAACTCGGCTGATTTTGTCCGGAATTGTCTCGCCTCAATCAACCCGGGCTCCTGCGCTTATGGCATTGAGGTGATTGTTGTCGATTCCGGATCGTTTGATCAGTGCGGGGGGATGTTAAGCCGGGAATTTCCCGCAGTCCGGTTTGTCCAAGCGCCGGAGAATATCGGCTTTGCAAAGGCGAACAATCTGGGTGCGTCTTTTGCCGCCGGGCGTTTTCTTTTGTTTCTCAACCCGGACACCGAAGTGGTTGGCAACGCCTTGGAGCGGTTGGTGCAAGTTCTTGACCGGCACCCGGAAGCCGGTCTGGCGGGGGCGCTGCTGCACAATTTCGATGGCTCGGTTCAGACCAGTTGCATCCAGTCGTTTCCGACTCTGCTCAATCAGTTTTTGGATTCCGAATGGCTGCGCGGGCTGTTTCCAAGGTCCCCTTTGTGGGGGATGGCACCGCTGTTCGAAAAAGATCCCGCGCCTACTGCGGTGGAGGTGGTCTCCGGGGCCTGCATCCTGATCCGCCGGGGTTTGTTTGAAAAACTGGCGGGGTTCGACACCCGTTTTTTCATGTATTCTGAGGATCTGGATTTGTGCCGGCGGGTTCGGGCGGCCGGCCAGGTTTGTCTCTTTGTGCCGGAAGCCCGGATCGTGCATCACGGCGGGGGATCCTCCAGTTCCGCCCGCAGCATGTTTTCTGTTGTGATGATGCGCGAGTCTGTCTGCCGCCTGTTCCTTTTGCATCGCGGTCCTGTTGCGGCTTTGGGCTACCGTTGCATCATGGCCGGGTCGGCGCTGCTCCGGCTGCCGCTGCTCTTGGGTAAAGGAGGGATTCAAAGGATGGCCGGGCGCAAGGCGCGGAGCGGGGCGGTTCGGAAATGGGCCGCCATTTTCCGGTGGAGTCTGGGACTGGAATCTTGGGCGGCGTCAAAAAACGGTTCGGCGCTCTCTTCCCCAAAAACAGCGGGCGTGGGATCCACGGCATCGGATAACTCCTCATGTGTGGCATAGCAGGCAAGGTGGGATTTGATTCCGGGGTCAGGGTGGCGCGCGCCGAAATCCAGGCCATGCTCCAGCCCCTGATTCATCGCGGCCCGGACGGGCAGGGCATTTATCTCGACCGCCATGCCGGTCTGGGCCATGTCCGTCTTTCCATCATTGATCTGAGCACGGGTGACCAGCCGATGGCAAATGAGGATGGGACCCTGTGGATTGTTTTCAACGGAGAGATTTATAACTTTGCTGAACTGCGCCAAGAGCTGGAGGGCAAAGGGCATGTGTTCCGTTCCAACTCGGACACGGAAGTCATTCTTCACGCCTACGAGGAGTTTGGGGTGGACTGCGTGGGGCGGTTGCGGGGCATGTTTGCGTTTGCCCTCTGGGACGGAAGGCGCAATCGGCTCTTTGCCGCCCGGGACAGGCTTGGAATCAAGCCGTTTTATTACGCCCGCTCCAAGGATTCCCTGCTTTTCGCCTCCGAATTAAAGGGCATATTGGCTGACCCCGGTTTCCGCCGCGAAGCCAACCCGGCCACAATCCGCAATTTTCTCTCCTTCAACTACGCCCCGGGCGAGGACACTTTTCTGAGGAACCTGCAACGCCTGCAGCCCGGTCATTATCTCCTGTGTGAAAACGGGAGTCTGACGACCCGTCCCTACTGGGATTTGGCTTTTAGCAGGGAACGATGGGAGATCCCATTTGAAACAGCGGTTGAGGAGCTGCAGGCGCTGCTTGCCGGCACTGTGAAAGACCACATGGTCGCCGATGTGCCCGTGGGCGTGCTGCTGAGCGGCGGGGTGGATTCGTCGGCGATTCTGAATTACGCGGTGCAGGGGGGCGGCCGCAAGCTCAAGGCCTTCACCGTCGGATTCGATGGCGGGCAGGTGGTGGATGAGCGGCCCTATGCCCAGCAGGCTGCCGAGCGGTTCGGCGCGGAGCATTTTGAGATCAGCATCACTGCGGAGGATTTCTGGGATTTCCTGCCTGAGTATGTCTGGCACATGGAGGAGCCGGTGTGTGAGCCTCCGGCCGTGGCGCTGCATTATGTCTCCAAACTCGCGCGGCGCCACGTCAAGGTCGTCCTGTCCGGTGAGGGTGGCGATGAGGCGTTCGCCGGGTATCCGAATTATCCCAACCAGTTGCGTCTGGAGCGGGTCGGTGCGGCTGCCGGTCCTTTTGCGCGCTCTGCGGGGCTGCTGGCCGGTCTGGTCGGCGGGTGGCTGGGCGACGCGCGAGTCCGCCGCTACGGCCACGCCTTGGGTCGCCCCTTGGGGGAACATTATTTCAGCCGCACCTCCGGCCCCACCGCCCTGTTCAACCGGTGTGCCGAGGGTCTTCTGGCCCCCGGCTTTTTGCGCCAGTCCGAGGGCGTCTCTCCGGCGGATTTCATCGCCCGTTTGCTTGGGCCTGTTGCCGGCGAGCCGCTGCTGCATCAGATGCTTTACATCGACACGAAAACGTGGTTGCCCGACGATCTGTTGATCAAGGCGGACAAGATCACGATGGCCAACTCGATTGAACTGCGGGTGCCTCTGCTGGATCACCGGGTTCTGGAGTTTGCCGCATCCCTGCCGCCGCGGTTCAAGGTTCAAGGCAAGTCCACCAAGCGGGTGCTCAAAGCCGCGTTCAGCCGGACTCTTCCGGCCGACGTTCTGGCCCGCAAGAAGGCCGGGTTTCCGGTGCCTTACCAAGCCTGGCTGCGCGGCGAGTTAAGATCCCGGGTGGAAGGGGTGCTGCTGTCAAAGCGGGCCGAGGCGCGCGGCTGGTTTCGCAAGGAGGCCGTGGCGGGCCTGCTGCGCGAGAACGCCCGGCACGGGAGGGTTTCCGCGGAGGTGTTCAGCCTGCTGGTGCTTGAGCTGTGGCAGCGCACCTTTTTGGACGACCCCGCCGCGACCCTGATCAGTCCGGTGGAAAACTGAGTTCAACCTGAAAAAATATGACGCCCGCAAAAACCCCCGTCCGGGTCCTTTACAGCTTTCCCCACAAGTTGGGTGCCGAGCGGATTTGCTATGCCGCCTGGCAGCATGTGCAAGGGTTGGCTCAGGCCGGGGCTGAGGTGCTGGTTTTTCCCGGCGTGCTGCACCGGCCGCTTCCCGCCGGGGTCCGGGTGCGCCCCACGCTTTCGCGGGGAAAACTGCGCATCCCCTACAAGCTCTTGGGCCGGCTGGGGGCCTGCGGACTGCACGATTGGATTGTGGCCCGACGCCTGCCCGCACTGGCGGGGAAAATCGACTTGATCCACGCCTTTCCGCTTGGAGCCTTGCGCACCTTGCGCATGGCCAAGAGACTTGGGATTCCCACCGTTCTGGAGCGCTGCAATGCCCACACTGAATACGCCTATCGGATTGTGCGGGAGGAATGCGCGCGGCTGGGATTGCAGATGCCCCGGGGGCACGAACACGATTTCAACGCGCGGGTTCTGAAACACGAGGAGGCGGAGTATGGGGAGGCGGACCATCTTTTTTGCCCGTCGGAGTTTGTCGCGGGCACTTTTCTGAAGCGGGGTTTTTCCGCCGGGCGCCTGGCCCGGTTTCAATATGGGTGTGACAGCAGGTGTCAGCCCCCGGTGTCCCCGCGCGATGCGAAGCAGGGTTTGACCGTTTTGTTTGCGGCCGGCTGCGCCCCCAGAAAGGGGCTGCATTATGCGCTTGAAGCCTGGCTGAAATCTTCCGCCCATGAGAAGGGCACCTTTCTGGTGGTTGGGGAGTTTATTCCGGGCTATGCCGAAAAGCTCGCGCCCCTGCTGGCGCATCCCAGTGTGAAACGGCTGGGCTTTCGCAAAGATTTGCCCGATGTCATGCGGAGCAGCGACATCCTGATTTTACCGAGCATCGAGGAGGGCAGCGCGCTGGTGACCTACGACGCGCGGGTCAGCGGTTGCGTGCTGCTGGTTTCCGATGCTTCCGGAGCGGTCTGCCAGAACGGCGAAAACGCCCTCGTCCACAGCGTGGGGGATGTGCGAGCCCTTGCAGGACACCTGACCGCGCTGGACCGGGACCGGGGGCTGCTAGAGCGGTTGCGAACTTCGTCACTCAAGACGGCCGGCGATCTAAGCTGGAGCGCCGCCGGGGTTAAAATGCTGGCCGAGTACCGCCGGATTTTGGCGGAGCGTCGGCCCCCTGAAACTGTTTTTTGCACCCGGCCCGCAGCCGCAGCCGGTCTGCCGCAGCCCAGTCCGGCCGGTGCCCCCTGAAATCACCGCCCGTATCCGCGGGCGATAGCCGGGAACAATCCAACATGGAGCCATTGCCGAAAATTCATTTCAACCAGCCCTATGCGGTGGGTGCCGAGTTTGAGTATATGCGCCAGGCCATCGCCAACGCGCACACCTGCGGCAACGGGCCGTTCACCAAGAAATGCACCGCGTTTCTCGAGCAGGCCCTCTCGGTCCCCAAAGCCATGCTCACCACCTCCTGCACCCACGCCCTGGAGATGGCTGCGCTCTTATTGGACATCAAGGCCGGGGATGAAGTCATCCTGCCTTCGTTCACCTTTGTCTCCACGGCCAACGCCTTCGTCCTGCACGGTGCGCGGCCGGTCTTTTGCGACGTCCGCCCCGACACTCTCAATCTGGATGAGGGAAAGCTTGCGGCACTGATCACCTCCCGGACCAAGGCGGTGGTGCCGGTGCATTATGCCGGGGTGGGGTGTGAGATGGATGCGATCGGTGAAATTGCCCGTGCGCACGGGGTGGCGGTGGTGGAGGATAATGCGCACGGGTTGTTTGGCAAATACCGGGGCAAATATCTTGGCACCTTCGGCTGCCTGGCGACGCAAAGCTTTCACGAAACAAAAAACTTCAACTGCGGCGAGGGCGGGGCGCTGCTTCTCAACGACCCGCGGCACATTGAGCGGGCCGAGATCATTCACGAAAAGGGGACGAACCGGAACCGCTTCTTCCGCGGGCAGGTGGACAAGTATAGCTGGGTGGATGTGGGCTCGAGTTTTCTGCCGTCGGATATGCTGGCGGCCTATTTGCTGGCCCAGCTTGAGGTGCGCGAGCGCATCCAAACCAAGCGCCGCTTTGTCTGGGAATACTACGCCCGCCATCTTCAGGCTTGGGCCGGCGAACAGGGCGTCCGTTTCCCCGTGGTCCCGGAGCACTGCGACCAGTCCTATCACATGTTTTACATGCTGCTCCCGTCGCTTGAAAAACGGCAGGCCCTCATCGCCCACATGAAGGCGCAGAACATCCTCAGCGTGTTCCATTATCTCCCGCTCCATCTCTCCCAGATGGGCCGGAAATTCGGGGGACGGGCGGGGGATTGCCCGGTGACCGAAGACGCGAGCGACCGTCTGGTGCGGTTGCCATTTTACAATGACCTGAGCGAAAATGACTTGAGCCGCGTAGCCAAGGCCGTCTGCCAGTTTAATTGACCGGGCGCCCTTTGCCCGGTTCACGGACAACCCGCTTTCCCGCAGCCCCGTTTTCAGGCTGAAACACACTCCCAGTGATGAACAGGAAAATTCAAACCCGCATCCTTCAGTCTCGCGCCGAGATCGAAGGGTTCCGCCATCTCTGGCAACAATGGCCGGGACATATTTACGCCGATATTGATTTCCTGCTGACGAGGGTCGAAGCGCACGGATCCCGCTCCTCACCCCATGTGATACTTGCTCTGGAATGCAATGAGCCCAAGGCAATGGCCGTGGGTTGCTTCACCGAAAGCGAGCTGGATTTCAAGATCAGCCACAAGTCGCTCTTTCGTGTTCCGCTCCGAACTGTCAGCGTCCTGCGCGGCGGATTTCTCGGGGACCAATCTGCCGGGGTGGTCTCTGCCGTTGTCGAGGCTCTGCAGCAGCTTTTGCGGCAAGGCAAGGCCGATGCCTTGGTGATAGGCCATACCCCTGTGGAATCGCCGTTTTATAAGCATCTCGACACCAAGGTCTCTTGGTTCTGCCGCGACCATACCATGGAACCCCAGCCGCATTGGAAGATGGCCGTTCCGGACAATCTGGAGTTGGTTCATGCGAGATTGACCTCGCACTATCGTGCTCAACTCCGTAGGAAAGCACGCAACTTCGAGAAACAATTCCCCCAAGGTCTTGCGATCAAATGTTTCAGGGATTCTGCGGAGCTCGACACGATGATCCGCGATGTGGAGGAGGTGTCACGAGACACTTACCAGCGCCGGTTTGGCGGTGGATTTGTCGATAATCCGGCGAACCGCAAGCGGGTGGCCTTGGAAGCGGAGAAAGGATGGCTGCGCATGTATGTTCTCTACGCCCAGAGCCGGCCGGTGGCTTATTGGTGGGGCGCGGTCCACGGAGGGATTTTCTATAGCGAAGCGCTCGGGTTTGATCGCGCGCTGCAGCGCCATTCTCCCGGTATTTATCTCATCAACAAGGCGATCGAGAACTTCTGCGGCAACGGCGTGCAGACGCTCGACTTCGGAGCGGGTGACTACCTCTACAAGCGCCAGTTTGGGGACCAGTGCTTTCAGGAAACCCAGGTGTTTTATGTCTTTGCTCCAAGGTTCCGCCCGGTCTGCCTGAACGGGATCCGCACTCTGCTGGGCGGATTGCGCAGCGCGGCCCGGACTCTTCTCAAAGGATTCCAGTCGGTGCGGAGCCGGGTTAAACTGCGATCCAAAAAGCCCGGACTGGTCGACGCCGCCGAAGCCCAGCCTGCGTGAAGAGCGCAGCGCCAGGCGGGAGGTCGATTTGAGGCTTTTCAAAGGGCGGCGGATGTTAAGCCTTGCAGGAGTAAACCGTGTTCGAAATCCACTCGGGCCGGCCAGCAACCCCAAGTCCTTTGTTGATTTGAAAAAAACAAAAGAATAGGCCTGAACACCAAAGGTCCTCTGACCTTTGACCTGAGCCTTACCCCCTCCATAGTGGCAACTAAATTCAGCCTCGTCGGGATTGAAACAATTTCTCTTCCGGAGGTGCCTCTTTCCAATCCGGACGACGGCACCGTCATTGGCATCCTAGGGGTTACTTACAACACCGACAACTACGGGGTCCGTGTGCTCTTGAGCGGCCTCATCCAAAGTCTTGCCGGAGCGATCCAGCGTCCTTGCCTCCGCCTGATCGACTATGGTCCGGCACCGGTCAAGTGGGTGGAGCGCTTTGGAGTCGAAGAAATCGATGTGCCCCTGGTCAACTTGCGTTTCAGTTGGAGGCTTTATCTGCCCAACAACATCGCCCGTTTGCTCCTTGTCGCATGCTTTGCCCGCCTTCTTCCCAAACCCCTGCGCCACCGGTGGCTCAAACGCAATCCTTGGCTGCGGGAAATGCTTGCGGCGCGGGTGCACGTCTCCTTGGCAGGCGGCGACAGTTTTAGCGACATCTACGGCCTGCGCCGTTTTTTTTATGTCGTTCTTCCCCAACTTTTGGTTCTCGCCCTCAACCGCCCGCTGGTCCTGGTGCCCCAGACCTACGGCCCTTTTAAAACCCGGATCGCCCGGGCTGTCGCCCGATTCATTTTCCAGCGGGCCACCTTGATCTATTCCCGCGACGAGGAGGGCGTCGCCACTGCCCGCAAAATCCTGGGCGCCGGCGACCCGAGGATACGCCGGTCGCCGGACCTGGGCTTTACCATGGAGCCCGAGCCGGTGCCCGAAGGTGTCGGGGCGCGGGTTGGGCGCCTGCGCCGCACGGGGTCGGTGGTCGGCTTGAATGTGAGCAGCCTGCTGCACATGGGCGGTTATTCGGGAAATAACATGTTCGGGTTGCGGGATAATTATCCGGCCCTGATCGAGTCGATTCTCCAACTCCTCATTCTGGAACTGGGCGCCACCGTCATCCTAATCCCGCATGTTTTCGGGGATCCGGAAAGCGAGGAGTGCGAGCTGAAATTGTTGCGCAGGCTGGCCCCAGCCTGGCTCGTTCAATATCCTGACCACATGCTTTTTGTGGATCAGGTTTTCAATCATCGGCAAATTAAATCGCTGATCGGCCAGTGTGAGCTTTTCATCGGGTCCCGGATGCACGCCTGCATCGGAGCCGTGTCCCAATGCGTTCCTACCTTGGGTTTGGCCTACAGCAGCAAGTTTGCCGGCGTGTTGAATGCGCGGGAGACCGGAGCGCGGGTTGCCGACCTGCGGTCCGCCGACAGGGACGAGGTGCTTGGTGCGGTGCGCTCGGCTTTTGCCGGCCGCGAATCCGCCCGGGACCGGCTCGTGCAGGCCATGCCGGGCCTGAAAGCCTCAGCCCGGCAGGTGTTTCAGTCCGGGCCTTTCCTGGGTTGCCTTCCCCCACCGGTGCCGGGGCGGAATGGGCGCGGGTTGATCGGTTCCCCCTTGATTCCTTCATGAACGCACTGAGCATCGCCATTTTAACCGTTCTTGCCGGCGTGGTGCTGGCCGCGCCCCGGCGCTGGGCGCTGCTGGGAATCATGGCCAGCGTGTTGTATCTGACCCAATATCAGCAGGTGAGATTGGGCGGGGTGAACATGTTCCCCCACCGCTTCATCGAGGTGGCCGCATTCCTCCGTATCCTGTTAAGAGGCGAGCTGGCTGGACTGCGGCTCAACCGGATCGATTGGGGAGTGCTTGTGCTCTACGGCTACACGACGATTGTCTATCTGCTTCGTGAAACCGACAGCGCGGCCTATATCATCGGCCAGGCGGTGGATGCCTATCTGTGCTATTTCGCTTTCCGTTGCCTGGTGGCGGATGTGGCCGAGTTCCGGTGGTTTTTAAAGGCGTTTCTCTTTGTCCTGACTCCCTATATGGTTTTGCTTTTCCGGGAGCATTTCGCCCGGCACAGCATGTTCACCGCCTTGGGGGCGGTGGAGGGTCTGGTTACCAGGGATGATGATTCCGTTCGTTGCTGCGGGAGTTTCCGCTACGCCTCGCTCTTGGGCACCTTGGGAGCGAGTTTTTTGCCCGTGTATTTTGGTCTGTGGTTTGACCGGAATGAAAGAAGGGTGGCCTGGATTGGAATGGCTTTTTGCGCCTGTATTGTCTGGCTCTCGAATTCCGGTGGGCCTATCAATGCCGCGGCCATTGCGATGGTGGGCTGGCTGCTTTGGCCTCTGCGGACCAGAATGCGTCTGGTGCGATGGGGTATTCTTGCTTGGATCGGGCTGGCGGCGATGGTGATGAAGGCGCCGGTGTGGTACTTGATTGCAAAAGTGAGTGATCTGACCGGGGGGGACGGGTGGCACCGGTCCTATCTGATTGATGTGAGTTTTCGTCATCTGCATCAATGGTGGTTGGCCGGTATGAGGGATGAATTGACAGTAGACTGGTTTCCCTATGTGGTGAGGTCAACCGGATTTGCGGATATCACAAACGCGTATATTTCCTTTGGGTTGTCAGCCGGGCTGGTTTCGATGTTTTTATTCATAGCGCTGTTAAGCAAGGCTTTCAGCGAAATAGGTAAAGCGTTTTCTTTGCTGCGGCTGGCTCCAGAGGGGCTTGACGGAACCGGATATTTAGTATGGGCCATGGGGGCCATGCTGGCATCCCACGTAGCCAACTGGTTCGGCGTCACCTACTGGGATCAGACCTACATGGTTTGGTTCATGCAGCTCGCTGTCATTGCAAACCTAACCCAGTGGGTTTTGAGTCGGCCTCCGGAATCCAGTGATAGTCCCGGGCATGCAGTTTATCAAGGAGCCGAGCCTGAATCGGCGGCTGAAGGGGTGTTGGTAGCGTGAGTCGAAGGCGTTCAGTTTGACAGAGGCGTGAAAATAGGTGATTTATCCAGCCGAACCAACAATGGTTAAAAACATCAATTTAAACGATGCTGCGTATCAGTAGGATGCACAGACGACCGCTTGAAATCTTCAATAAAAGGACTGGGAAGAATCATGAACATTCTTGTCGCCATACTCTATTTCTTGATTTCGTCTGCGATTGAAGCCGCAGCCGCACAGTATTATGTGGACTATGCCAGCGGATTGGATGTCAACAAAGGGACTTCGATCGCCGCAGCTTGGCAGCATTGCCCGGGAGATTCCTCCGCCACAGGGGTGGCGGGATCGATTGTAATTCTCGCGGGTGACGTGGTGAATTTCAAAGGGGGTGTCACCTACCGGTTGACCGGCGGGAGTGCCAGTGCGATTTCACTGTCCCGCAGCGGCACGGCGGGGAATCCTATCGTCTATCAAACCGGACCGGGGTGGGGCCTTGGCAATGCTATTCTGGATGGAGGGCAGGTGGCTTATAATGTGGTGAATCCAAGCGGCGACGCTCAGTTTTACTCGGGACTGACTATCACAAATTTTCTCAAATACGGGTTTGCCTTAAACACTCAGAAAGGAATCACTATTTCCAATTGTATTATTAACAACGGAGTCTTTGTTGGCTCCGGTACCTATGCCGCCTACGGTGTCAACAGCAGGCAATATCTTCTGTATGGAAATGGTGAAGCCGGAATTAATGTCGGTGGAATGATCGACACCATCATTGTTTCCAACGAAATCTCCTGCACGGGACAAAAAGGCGTCTCTCTTTACGGGGGAGCAACCCGGGTTAATACCAATCTTGTAATATGGGGTAATTATTTTCATGATACTCAGGACGATCCAATTAATATGGGTTGTTCGGGTTATCTGGTGATTGCATTCAACCGGTTCTGGCACTGCACAAATTCCGATAATAACATAGGGGCGCATTCTGACGCATCGCAAATCTTACACATTCCATTTGGTTCAACTCTGGTTTATGCGTTTAACTCCATTTCCAATATCAACGGTGGTGGTTTTTTTTATGAACCAAACGCTGCGAACGACAACATAGTAGCCAATGATTCTTCAACCCTGACGAATGTTTTTAATCTTACGGCGGGCATAAAATATCAGGTGTGCACCAATCAATCAAAATCGCCCCAAGTAAATAGTACGACCCGTTTTTGTTATGGCGGTGCGCTTTATAAGCCGGGGGATGTTTTCGATGCATCCAAGGGATCCTCTGGTTATTGGTCTGGCACTAATACCGCTTTCATTGTCGTATCGGCACCCAACGGGACAGCCATTTTTTCCGGTAATACTGTTGAAAGTGCTCAATATAATGGTGTCGACGCCTACGATTCGCTTTCCGCTTTCTGGAGTTTTAATAACACCTATACGAATTGTGCGGCTGCGGTTTTGGGCTCGGATGCGAGAAACTTCCAGGTCGTTATTACAAACCAGTATTTTTATAATGAGCTTCTCGTAGGATGCGGACGGCAGGTGCCGTTATATGTGGCACCTGATAACTCAATACTTCCAAACAACGTCACTGAGCACTCCGGCTACAATCTTTATACGGTGGACGGGTTGTTCGCCGATACGCCAACCCATAATACCACCCTTAGCCGGTTCCAATCCGTTTTCCCGGGCTTAGAAAAAAATAGTCTGATCGGCACGGTTTCATTCGTTGGCCCCGGGGATTTTCGGGTTTTATTCAGCTCCGGCACGGGCAGGGGAACGAATCTTACCGCAATCATTCCCGATATCTCTTTCGTTCCATCCCGATGGCGGCCTGATCTTACGAAGGATGCGGCCGGGACCCAGCGCCCGGCCTTGGGGCCTTGGGATATTGGGGCTTTTCAAGGCACGAATAGCCCCTCCAGTAGGGTTTCACCCCCGGTCAACTTCAGGCTCGTCAAACCCTCATAATCAAATCGTCATATTGTGACGGATATTTTGTATTCCAAAAAGGCGTCGTATAATGCTCTTTCTTACACAGCGGGAGAGTTTAGAGTCTTTCCAATTTAAATTCGGAACTCAGAGTACATTGCTAGTTTGCTAGTTTTTTCGGTATGAGGATGGACTGGATGAAATGGGCTGGGTGGATTGGCCGGGCGAAGCGGGCGGGGAGGTCCTCTGTCTTTGTCAGGGACCGGGAGGAGTTTGCCGGTTTTGACATTGGCCGGTGGACCTACGGAAACCCCGATGTTTTGAAGTGGGACGGTCAGACGAGGCTCAAGATCGGGAAGTTCTGCTCCCTTGCCAAGGGGGTGCGTATTCTCGTGGGCGGAGAGCATCGCGTCGACTGGATCACCACCTATCCGCTGGATCGGTTTCTGGGCGATGGCTCCGGGCCGGTCGTTGCGCCTGCGACAAAAGGTGACGTCATCATCGGCAATGATGTCTGGATCGGCACCAATGTCACAATACTCTCCGGGGTGGAGATTGGCGACGGAGCGGTGATCGGAGCTGGCAGCGTCGTTACGCGTGACATCGAGGCTTACGCCATTGCGGCGGGCAATCCCGCCAAGGTCATCCGCAAAAGGTTTGACGATGCGGTCATTCAAGCGCTCCTGGCCATCAAATGGTGGGATTGGCCGGATGGAAAGATCAAGGAGTGCATCCCGTTGTTAATGTCGGGGGATCTCGAGGGATTTCTTCGGAAGCATGCTGCGGGGTTCGTCGACGGGGCGGCTGGGGCATCGTCGGAGGCTTTGAAAGCCAGAGAGGCATGCGCCAAGGGCTAGTGGCTGCGGGGAATCCGGATGAAATTGGGACTTAAAATGCTGGGCGGCTCGACCATCTTGGGCGGCGCTGAAGTCATTAACAACGGCTGCACTTTTTTGCGGAACATGATTCTGGCCCGGCTGCTGAGCAAGGAGGATTTCGGTGTCGCGGCGACTCTGGCTCTGGCCGTCACGCTTTTCGAGTTGACGGGGAAGATGTCTTTCGGGCAACAGGTCATCCAATCCAAGACAGGGGACGATGCCGGGTTTCTGGCCGGCACCCACACCTGTCAGTTGCTGACGGGGCTGCTGGACGCGTTGCTCATTCTGGTCTTTTCGTATCCGCTGGCGCGTTGGTTCGGGATGGAAGCCCACCGGGGAGCGTTGATGCTGATGGCCTGCATCCCGCTGTGTGCCGGGTTTGCGAGTCTGGAGAGTTCCCGCCTGAGCCGACACATGCGGTTTGCTCCGATGATGATCACGGACACGATGCCGCAGGTGGTGATCACTCTGGCGGCCTGGCCTTTGGCGGTGTGGCTTGGGGATTACAGGGCCATTCTAAGCCTGCTGCTGGTCAAGGCGGGGATTTCAATGATCTCCTCGCACTGGGTGGGGGAGCGGCCCTACCGGCTTTGCTGGAATGTGAGGAGTATCCAAAACAATCTGCGTTTCGGTTGGCCGCTGATCGTCTCGGGTTTCCTTATGTTTGGTGTTTTTCAAGGGGACCGCATGTTGGTGGCTGGAAGATATTCGCTGGCTGAGCTGGGGACTTACGCCATCGCGTGCACGATTGCGATGACGCCGTGTTTTGTTGTTTTCAAGATTGCAGGGACGGTGACGCTGCCTGTTTTGGCTCAGGCGCAGGGCGATGCGCAGGAGTTTCGCGCCCGTTACCGTTTGTTTGCCCAAGTGATGGCTCTTTGCTCAGCGGTGTTTGTCGTCGGCATGATTCTGGGGGGTGAGTCGGCGATCATTCTTTTGTTCGGTCGGAAATATGCCGGTGCCGCGACGCTGGCTTCGTGGGTGATGATTGGTCAGGCTTTCCGCATTGTGCGAGGCGCGCCGCTCTGCGCGGCGATGGCGCGGGGCGACACCGTCAACACACTCTCTTCGAATTTATGGCGGCTCTGCGGGTTGGCCCTGGCCGTGCCGGTGGTGGTGTTGAAAATGGATCTGCACTGGGTGGCGATCGCCGGCGGGGCGGGGGAGCTGCTTGCCTTGGGTTCCTCGCTGATCCGGATGGAGCGGCGTCAGGGCATTCCTGTTTGGGACTGTTTGTATCCGGCCGCGTTGGTGGCTGTGCTCGCCGGTGTGGCGTTTGGGGTGCGGCAGCTTTTGGATTCGGCGAGTTTGTCCGGAAAATTCGCGTTGGCGGTGATGGGATGCGCGGTTTGCTGTTTGGTTTTCGGGCTGGTTTTCGGAAAGCTGCGCAATGCCGCGCAAAGCCTGCGCTCCGAGGCGTTGGGCAAATGGCGGGAATCGCGCAACGTCCGCCCCGGCAGCGCCGGGGCCGTTTGAATCCAGCGTGAAGACACTCCAGCTCGGCCCCTTCCATGTTCAAGCGGAAGCGCGGGGAGGGTTCTTCGCCTGCGGTGGTTGGTAATTATCACAGAGCACATGACAAAGATTGTTCCCACTTACGAAGGCAAGGGCGGTAATTACTTTGGAGGTGCCCGGAAGCTTTTCGTGGATCTTTTGCCGCCCAACCCGGCGGCGCGGTTGCTGGAGATTGGTTGCGGCAATGGCGACACCAGTGCCTATGCCCGGTCCACCGGCAAATGCGGCTGGTGTTGCGGCGTTGAACTTTGTGAGGGACCGGCCGCGGAGGCGCGCGCCAAACTGGATCAGGTGCTCGTCGGCGATGTGGAAAAGGTGCTGTTGCCCGCGACAAACGGCGGCTTTGACGTGCTGATTCTCAGCGAGGTTCTCGAGCATCTGATCGATCCGTGGAAGGCGTTGGCCCGGTTGCGGCCCCTGATGAACCCCGGTGCCATTGTCCTGTCCGGTTCGCCCAACGTCTGCTATTACGGGGTCCTATTTACTTTGATCAAAGGGCGGTGGCGCTACGAGGACAAGGGTGTGTTCGATGCCACTCACTTGCGCTGGTTCAGCCCCGCGACCTATCGGGAGTTGTTTGAATCGGCTGGGTTTGAGGTGGACTTTGTTCGCGCCGCCGATCCGATCGGTAAAAAGGGATGGCTGGGAAATGTGCTTACTTTGGGGCGGATGCCCTATTTGTTTCATGAGCAGATTTTCCTCAAAGGCCGATGTCTGAAGCGTGAAGCCTGACCGGGCATGGCGTGAAAAACTTCGGTCTCCAGGCTATGCGCACCCCGTTCGGGTGCAGGGGGATCGGCACCGATAGAGCGCCGCTGCAGGGGGAGATGGGACGGTTTTTTTTGGAGGCGGCACTCCAGCTTTACCAATCCCGTTTTTATCGGCGCGGCGTTTTTTTAATCACTTAGATCATGTCTTATCCGCAGGCGGAAAAGGAGCCGGCAGCTCCTGCGTGTCAGGGGCCGCAGCCCTTGAGTTTCTCGGTGGTTGTCGCGTGCAATGACGACCGGGTGTTGCAGGCCGCGCTGGGCAGTTCGCCGGACCTCTCTTTGGCGCGGGAGTTTCTATCCAAACGCGGCTACGCCTCTGCCGGGGCTGCGTATAATGCGGGATTGGCCGAGGCAACCGGCGACATTGTGGTCTTTGCTCATCAGGACGTGTATTTGCCGCCTGGTTGGTGGAACACCCTGGCCGGCCAAATCCGGTTGCTGGAGCGGGATCATCCCGACTGGGGGGTGCTGGGTGTGTTCGGGGTGACTCAAGCCGGAGCGCGGGTTGGTCATCTTTACTCCACCGGTTTGCAGGGTGTGGTTGGGCAACCTTTCGCCGGCCCGGCGGAAGTTGTCGCCCTGGACGAAGTGGTCCTGATTCTGCGCCGGAATGCCGGGCTTAAATTCGATGCGCAACTTCCCGGCTTTCATCATTACGGCACGGACATCTGTTTGGAAGCCAGGCGGCAGGGCTTGAGATCCTTTGCATGCGATGTCTTTTGTGTTCACAATTCCAACGGCATCGTGCGTCTGCCCCGGGCATTTTGGCGCTCTTATTTTCATCTGCGCCGCAAATGGGCTCACGAGCTGCCGATCACGACCAATATCCTGCCCGTCACCCGCCTGGCTTGGCCGGTGATCGAGTATCTGTTGAGAGGGATCATCAGTTCCCTCCGCCGCAATAAGAAAGTCGGCCGACGCCATGCGGATCCGGCCTTGTTATTCCAGAGGCTGAGTTGCAGCGGGGAGTTTCCCTCTTTGGCGGCGGGCGGAAGCGATTCAACGCTTGGCTGAGCCTGTGATTATTGGGGCGGCCTGATCGGACGGGGGGGAGAGCCGCCGACCTGATTCCGTTTAAGAACCCTCTTGGGTCAAAAAGCTGGGCCGATCTTTTTCTTGGCCGGGCCAATGGGCGGGCGTTTTTTTGCCGGGCGCTGGAAAAGTGGGATGGCAACCCGCTTGCGTGCCGCCGCCGGTTTTGGCAGCATGCCTGCGTCCTGCGGCCTTGCGGCGGGAACCGAGCCAGCCCGCGGCACTGTCGGATTTGCTTACGGCGGCGTGTGTTTCACAAGTAGTTTGTATACAGTTAGTTATGATTTTTCCGCGGGCGCGGCCCGGGAAACCGTCGAGCCGCTTTACAGTTTCCTTTTTCCCGGGCGCAGGCCTCGGCGGCGGAGGGGGGCGGCGGCGGGTTTTTTAATGCGACTTAACAAGTTCCAGTTCAACGGTATCTGTGGATTCAGCTGCCGGCCCCCGGGCCTCGCGCGGGGGGATGGCACGAGTCTAGCTTAGATTTACGTATTGCAATCGTGAACCGATGCAACAACCAAATAAAACAAGGAGTAATGAACATATGAAGAAAGCAATTGCGAGTTTAGTAGCGGTGGGATTGCTTGGCGGGTCTCAGGCATGGGGTATTCCCGTGAATGTCACGAGATTGGCCGGGTATGCAACTGGCGATGGCGGGGAGTTTAATATTTCACCGGTTTTTTCCGGGGGGAATTATGCGCCCGTCGCCTTGGTCAATGGGGGCTTTGAGACCTTTTGCATTCAAGCCACCGGCCCCGGAAGCACCATCGACGTCCCGGGACATTACAACGCCACTCTGGCTCCCACCCCGGTTTCTCTGGGCACGGCCTGGCTCTACAACCAGTTTGCCACGGGGCATCTGACCGGTTACGACTATGCCGACACGGGGCTTCCCGGATCCACAGTTGTCAACACCCTGCTCGGGGCCAGAACCACGACCGGGCGTGCCGCCAGCGCGTATGGGCTGCAGAACGCCATCTGGTTGATGGAAGGTTTCTCCGGGCCGAGTGTGGATGTCACCGCCGCAACGCCTTGGGTCAACTTTGCGGAATCCTCCACGGGCCATACGCTTGCCGAGCTGGAAGGCCAGAACAATGGCGAGTATCAGGTGGCCCGCGTGGTCCTCACCGACGATAACGGGGAGCCGGTTCAGAACATGATCGGGCTGGTTCCCGATGGCGGTTCATCCATCCTGCTGCTGGGAATGGGTTTGAGCGGCGTGGCGTTTGTCTCCCGCAAATTGCGCGCTTGAGGCACCCGTCACCGGGTTCTTGTTGGAAATCAGGGGCGGCATCCCGAAGATGCTGCCCCTCTTGTTCAGCGGGACCGCCCGCCCCGGTTTCGGCATTATCCCAATGCCATGCAATAAAAGGGGCGGAGCGGGTGGGTAAAACCGGCCCGGGAGGGACTTTTGGATTTCAAGGAGGCGGTCCACTCGTTTAGGGTGTTTGAAACTTGGCAGGCACGCGGAGCGCGCAGGCTGGAGCAAACCCTGTGTCCGGGTTTGGAATGGAAACTCTGCGGACAAGTGCGGGTGTGGAACCGACTTTAAACCCGGGCAGTTGCCCTCCATGGATGAGTTTAGGGGTTTCAGGATAAAATAAAACGCACACCCAAAGAACAAATGAAAATAGCCATCATCGGTCTCGGTTATGTAGGTCTTCCGTTGTCCCTTCAATTCGCCCGCTCCGGTGTCACGGTGCTGGGCTTGGACATTGATCCTGGAAAGGTGGAGGAGCTTGGGCAGGGGCGCAGTTATATCAAACACATCAGCGCCCAGTCGATTCAGGAGCATGTCGCCAACGGGCGCTTTTCCGCCTCGGTCGATTTCCGCCGTGTCAAGGAAGTGGAGGCGGTGATCATCTGTGTGCCCACCCCGCTCAACAAGAATCGCGAGCCGGACATATCCTACATACTGGACACCGGGCGAAGCATAGCGCCCAATTTGCAAAAGGGCGTTTTGGTTGTTCTGGAGTCCACCACCTATCCAGGCACCACCGACGAGGACCTGCGCGGCGTGCTTGAGTCGGTGTCGGGCCTGAGGGCGGGAGAGGATTTTCATCTGGCCTTTTCACCCGAACGCGAGGATCCGGGCAACCCTGACAGCAAGGTGGCGATCATCCCCAAGGTGGTTGGGGGATTGACGCCGGCGTGTTTGGAGCGGGCAGTGTCTCTTTATTCGCATGCCATCCGCACTCTGGTGCCGGTTTCCTCCTGCCGCGCCGCTGAAGCTACCAAGCTGCTGGAGAACACCTTCCGCGCCGTCAACATCGCTCTGGTCAATGAATTGAAGGTCGTCTACGAGGCCATGGGAATCGATGTCTGGGAAGTGATCAATGCGGCGAAAACCAAGCCCTTCGGATTCATGGCCTTTTATCCCGGGCCGGGTCTGGGGGGGCATTGCATTCCGATCGATCCGTTTTATCTCACGTGGAAGGCGCGGGAATATGGACAGCATACCAAGTTCATCGAGCTGGCCGGCGAGGTGAACACCGCCATGCCCGAATACGTCGTGCATCGCGTGGCCGAGGCCCTCAACCATGACACCAAATCCGTCAAGGGCAGCCGGATCCTCGTCGTGGGTCTGGCATACAAGTCCGATGTGGACGATGAGCGCGAGTCGCCCAGCTATGTCCTGATGGAAATGCTCAAGCAGCGGGGGGCCGCGGTGGATTACCACGATCCATACGTGCCGGTGATCCGGCCGACCCGGGAGCATGCGCAATGGGCCGGGACTCGTTCGGTGGCGTGGGAGCGGGGCATCTTGGAAAGTTACGATCTGGTGCTTATCGCCACCAAGCACAGCAATGTGAACTATGCCGAGCTGGCCCGGTGGTCTCGCTGCATTGTGGATACCCGCAATGCCATGAGCGGCATCGCCGATGCCGCATGCCGGATTTGGAAGGCGTGACCAACGGTGAGGAAAGCCATGGAGTCCCTTTGCAGCGGGACTGCGGTTTTTTTCGAAGCCGCACGCGGCCGTGAGTTTGAACCCGAAAACCGCAATTTTCTGATGTCGCAACCGGGCGTCTATCGGATGGGTCTGAAGCAAACAGGTAGGGCGCGTCACTCCGTGCGCGCTGTCCCGGTGCGATAGAAACGCGGGTTGATAGCCAGCGGCGTGGAGCGGACTGCCCGCCCTACCACCGCGTTTTTTCAATCAGGTGGCGTTATCGCTGGATAGCGGTTGGGCAATCCGCTCCACGCGGCCAGGTAGCCGCCAAGGTGTCCAACGAAATCTCATCCTTGCCTTCACTGGCCAGATGCCCGGGGCGTCCGTTGAGAATCCTCCCGGGAAAGGATTTGTGGCGATATTCGAGCGGCGAATCATGCCGCGCATTACCCCCTTAAAACAGCCGGATTCCTCATCTGGACAAGCTGTCTCTTAAGAAAATCTCCCCGATGCCGCCTGCGGCAGCGGGGAGATTTTTTTTTCCGGGATGATTAATTTGCGGATTCCTGGACCAGCCCCAAATCAATGTAGGAAGACTGTTTTCCACGCCTGCAGTGGACAGCGATTGTATTGAGGCCGGGTTTCAGGGTTTTGACTGCTGCGGGCTTGATGTCGAATTCGTCATAGCCGGAACTGCGACCGGATAATTGCGCCGCCAGAACGCCGTTGATGAAGATTTGAACCTCTTGGCCATGAAAGAGTTTGAGGGATGGGAAGTTGAGTTTTCCGGGAGGCAAGACCACTGTCCGGCGCAGCCAGAGATTCTCGCTTTCCCAGATTGTCCGCACAGGGGCGTTTGTGAAATCGGCGCTGCCGAAGCCCGCGGCCCCGATGCGCCAGTTGGCGGCATCAAAGGCAACCGCTGTCCAGTTGGTGGCCGGTTGTTCAGTGGTGTAGCGCCACGATGCTGGTTGTTCATTGGAGGTGGCTATGATGCTCTCCAAGACGGGGGGAGTGGCGAAGAATCCGCGATGCGCATCGGCCACCTGTTTGGCATCCACTTTCAAATGCTTGCGGTCATAGGTGTAAATGCCGTTCGCTTCGGATTCCACATCGGTGAGCTGGGTATAGACGGCCGCGCAGAGTCCTTTCTCTCTTAGTTTTGCGACTTCGCGCCAGAGTCCGACATAGTTGCGGGTCAGGGAATGCTCGCCTGTCACGCCGCGATAGCCCCAGGCGTTTTCCACCCAGGTATGCTCCGGCACGGCCAGGCCCAGCCCGCCAAATTCCCCCAGCACCGAAGCGCGCCCGGGTTCGGCAGGATTGCAGCCGGGGCCGGGATAGCTGTGCTGATCGCTTATGTCGCCGGTTTTGTAGTCGTTCCAACCGCTGGCGCTGTTCACAATGCGCGACGGATCGAGCTTCTTGACCCACGCTGTCATGCGGGTGGTGTCGTACTGGCCCCAGCCCTCGTTGAAAACCACCCACATGATGATGGAGGGATGATTTCGATGCTGCTCGATCATGGAGCGAAGCTCGGCCTCGAATTGCGCCGCAAATTCAGAAGGCCCCGCATCCTGATCCTGTCCGCGCCCTTTTGCTCCGCCCCCCGAGGGCATGTCCTGCCAGACCAGCAGCCCCAGCTTGTCGCACCAGTAGTACCAGCGGGCCGGCTCCACCTTGATGTGCTTGCGAACCATGTTGAAGCCCAGCCGCTTCATTTCCGCGATATCCCAGCGCAGGGCCTGGTCTGTAGGCGCAGTGTAGAGGCCGTCCGGCCAGAATCCCTGATCCAGCGGGCCGGATTGAAAGACCGGCTTGCCATTGAGCAGCATGGTGGTGAAGCCGCGCTCGTCCTTGCCGAGCGCAATCTTTCTCATCCCGAAGTAGCTGCCCACTTCATCGCCCCCCGCCTTCACCTTCAGGTCATAGAGAAAGGGATCTTCCGGTGTCCAGAGATGAGCTTTGGGGATTGGCAGGTTGAACTTTGCGCCGCTCCGGCCCTTGCCTCGGGCAATCTCCCTTTTCCCCTCCAGCACGAAGACTTCGATGGTTTGATCCGGCATTGGGGCACTGGTATTGACAGTGACCTCCAGACAACTGGCATCGACATCCGGCGTCAGGGTCAGGCCGGTGACGTGGTTTTCCCCGTTCACAGTTTCCAGCCAGACGGTCTGCCAGATGCCGGAGGAGCAGGTGTAGGCGATGCCGCCGGCCTTGTTGAATTTGTTGTAGTTCTGTTTGCCGTTGGCCTGTCCGCCGCCGGTCGCATCGAACACGGCCACGACCAGTTCGTTTTCCGCTCCGGGCTTGATGTGGTCGGTGATGTCAAAAGTGAATGAGTCATAGCCGCCACGGTGGACGCCGACCGGTTTGCCGTTGATGAAAACCTTGGATTCCCAGTCCACCGCGCCGAAGTTCAGGAGCAGTCGTTTTCCGGCGGTGAGCTTCGGAGCTTTAAACATGCGGCGATACCACAGGCGTTCATCTTTCCAGACGGGCTTTTTAACGCCGGACAGGGCCGACTCAACAGGGTAGGGGACGAGGATCTTTCCATCGAACTTTTCGGGCTTGGGCCAATCCATGGGCTCAATGGCGTAATCCCAGAGACCGTTGAGGCTGGTCCAATTCTGTCGCACCAGCTCAGGGCGGGGGTATTCAGCCAATGGATTTGCCGGATTCACATCTTTCGCCCAGGGAGTCAGGATGTGCCCGGACACAGGTTGCCACTTGGAGCTCGCGGAGGGTTTGTTTCCCGTTTGGCGTTGCGCGTTCTTCTCGATGAAATCCACCACGGGTTTTGGATCGGGAGATCCGTGAGGGTGATGGCGCTCGCCGGGGTGCATGATCAGCTCGAACACGCCGCCGAGTCGCTTGTATTCCGACTGCATACGCCCGCCGTTTTCTGCGAACGGCACGGCCTCGTCGTTTTCGCCGGCGAGGTAAAGGATGGCGACCTTGGCCGCAGCCAGTTTTGGCGCGAGATCAATCGGGTTCCATGGCCAGGTCATCGCCTCGGCTTCGGATTTGAAGCCGTAGAGTTTGATGAGACTTTCCCAATCGGAAGGGCTGCCCTTTCCGCCCCCCAATTTTCCGCCCGGCCAGCTTTTGAAATCGCATACTGCCTTGTCCATGTAAAGGCAGGTGACCTTTCCCGGATTGGCGGCGGCCCAGCGTGCGATGGCCAGTCCCTCGCGGCTCAATCCCAGAAGTGCGGTTTTTTCGGCCAGACCGTATTTGTCGGTCATTTCCCGATAGAGTCCGTCGTACTTTGAGATGGCATTTGGCGCTCCGAAGGTGTTGCCAAGAGGCAGCGAAACGACATGAAATCCGCGTTTTACAAGCTCCAGTTCGGTGCGCGTCATATATGTTACCGGAGCGCTGTTCATGGCATAGAGCTGGGAAGCCAGCACCCAGGGACGTCCGGGCGCCGGATTCTCGGGGACCAGCACCTGCACGCTATCCAGCCCGATCGGGAAGGAATAAAGCGCGGCTCCGTTGAAGTTGCTCTTGGTGCCGGGAAATGATTCCGCACTCCGGGCCGGGGACAGACTGGCCAGCATCAGGAAAGTCAAGGCCACCAGGCAACCTATTGGTCGCGAAATGTTCAATACGGCGGTTTGTTTCATGTGGTGAGAATAACAGTGTGCCAACCAGAGGCAAATACCTCCGGTGAGTTATTTGAAGTTTGAATGGCTAGGGGCGATGGAGCAGGCTGACTTCTTGGAGGCACATTGCGTAGCGGCTGCCGGGCGGGTTTTGCTGGAGTTTGGCACCTTTCCAGACGGTTGTGAAGTTTGCCGCATCATACAGCCAGAGTGCGCGTCCATCGGCGCTGATGAATTTGGAGGGGATGTTCACAAAATAAGCCTGCCCACCGAATGCTTTGAGATAGGTGACCAGTCTAAAGGGTCCGGTCACACTGGAGGATTCGAGGAGTTAGGTGTTTAATGAACCTACCGTCGTTCCTAGATCCGTGACGCACATCAGATGTTTTTGAGAGGAGCATCGTAGTTCATGGTCACGCAGCCCGTGTTGTCAGGCCAGGCGGCCAGGGGTTGGAGCTTTGTGAAATCCCGCGACCACCGGGCCTTCCCGCCGGAGGCGAGACCGGCAAAGTATTCATATTTCTCCGCCCTGTTCATAGCCTCAATCCCGGGTGGAACTCTTAATGGCTTTCGGCAGTGCCGGTGTCGTAGACCGCCAGTTTTCGGATAAGCGGTGTGCCGATGCTCTTGATCACATTCAGCCGCACCGCCGTGACAATCACTGGCGTAATCCGCTCGATCCGCTTGTGGCCGACACAGGTGCCGGCTCCAATCTTCTGCCATTGCCCATCGACCATTCCATCAATCACATACTCGCGGACGCGTTCGCCTCCGGTGATTTTCTCCATAACCATGACATGGTCGATTGTGTGAGGTTTGGGCAATTTAAGTTCGAGCCTGGCGCCTTGACCGGAGGTTTCAGCCAGACTCTTGCCGAATCGGCGCCGGATCTCCGCCCCGAATTCCTGGAATCGTTTGAGTTGCGCCTCAGGAATCAAGCCGTCCGGACCTGGTGCGGCATTGATCAAGAGGTTGCAGTTGTTGCCGACCGACCCGTAATAAATTTCCATCAGTTGTTTGAGGCTGTGAAGTTTTGCGTCCGAGTCTGGTTGCCACATCCAACTGCCGCCCAACATGTCCACATCCGCTTCGCCGGGGCACCAGTTCGTGCCGGCGGGGGAACCGCGCTTGGCGTCGAAGATTCCATCGCCGGTTGCCCAGCACGGGTAGCTGGTCCTGCCGGACTCGCCGCCAATCCAACGGATTGTTTCCACCGGGCAGTTCCCGCCGCCATTGACAACCGCCTTGGGCTGGAGTTTTTTGGCAAGGGGCAGCACGTCATACCCGGCTGTGGGTGCGGGCATTCCGCCGTCAAACCAGATTTCAGCCAGTCGACCATAGTTGCCCCATAATTCCTCCGCCTGCTTGATTTTGGCCGCGGCGTATTTGGCTTGGAGCACGTCGTCGCCGCCCTTGCCGCGGTTGATGAAGCCGGGATGATCGGCCCGCCACCAGCCGTTGACACGCATGTGGCAATAGAGTCCGGGATCCACTCCGACTTTGCGGCAGTTGTCCACAAATTCCTGAACGATGTCGCCTTTGCCGTTCCTCCAGGGCGATTGTTTCAGGCCATAGGCGTAGGCATCGCTTTGCCAGAGCATGAACCCGCTGCCGTGCGTGGCTGTCAGAATCGCGTATTTAGCCCCAAGTGCCTTCGGCACCTCCATCCACTGCCGGACGCTCAAGTTGGTGGGATTGAATATTTCCGACTTCGGAAAGTTGTCATACATGCGGTGATTCCACCCGGGCAGGAATGCATTCACATCGTAGTGGTAGAAAACCCCGATCTCATAGTCCTGCCAGCGGGCCTGCTGGGCGGTCGGTCGGGGCAGGGTGTCGATCGGGGCCTTTGCGCCGCCTCCCTCGGTGGCCCAGGTCGGGTGCCCGCCCCCCAAGACCGCTGTCACGAGTCCCAATGTAAAAATACTAATCTTCATGGCTGTCTTGTTTTCTTCGCTGCGTTTTTTCAACTGCGCCCCTCCATTCTTCTCCGGATCAATGTCTCAAGCCAACCCGTGTCTCCGACCTGACTGAGTGGCTGGTGGGCGGCGTGCGGCGGGATGTTCGGAGAAGGCGGTTTTTCTGGGAAGAGCGAAACAAAAAAGCCCGCCGGCGGTTGCTGGCGGGCTTTCCAGTCGCATGTCGCGCCGGTCTTAGTGTTCGTGATGGCAGCCGCAGCCGGTGCCGCAGGATTCCGACTCGAAATCGCTCTCCTGGGGCAGGCGGCCCAGTTCGAGGGTTTTTGAGACGGATTTGTTGATGGCCTCATGGACGTCGTGGAATTCTTCCTGGGCGTCGATGAATCCGCGGGCCACGGGGTTGTTCATGAGGGCCTCGCGCGATTGCTCAAAGGCGGAGATTTCATTGCCGTTGAGGGGCTGGGCGCCCTGCTGGCGCTGCTGGAGTTCCTGGCCTTTGGCTACCACGGCCTCGTATTGGGCGCGCGTGGTGGAGTCGGCCATGAAGCGTTCAATGTTCTGGCGGGCGGAGCGCAGATTGGGTTGGTCGAGGATGGCCTGGCAAAGCTCCTTGGTTTTCTGGGTCACCAGACTGGATTCAATTGTAGTTTGCATAAGACTTTAATAATCGCTGACACGGGCACACCGGCCATGAACGAGTCGCACGATCATAGAAGCACAGGCGGGATGGGAGCGCAACGCAATGTTGTGAAGGGCGGGACGCGCGGTTGCGGGGCCGGAATTATTTGAAAATTTTTGTGGCGTATTCAGTCTGCTTTGCTACATTCGCACACTCCCAAGCCAAGGGAGCTCCCGGCTCCGGGCGGGAAACGACAGGAATTGAATAATTTTGTGACCGAAAAGAAAAAAACTGTGAAGCCGGCCGTTCGCGGCAAAGTAGCCGCGCCCGCCACACTTGCTTCCATTCTTGGCCGCTCGACCGAATCGAGTCGGGGCTATAGCCCCCAGAAGATCAAGCCGGAATGGCAGAAGTTTCATCAGCGCCTCCTCGAGTTGCGCGATCAGCTTCTCAAGCAGATGAGCGGTCTTGCCAAGGAATCCGCCCAAGAAATGGCTGGCTACAGCCTGCACATGGCCGACTCTGGCACCGACAATTTCGACCGTGATTTCGCCCTGAGCCTGCTCTCGGCGGATCAGGACGCCATCTACGAGATTGAGGAGGCGCTCAAGCGGATCGAGAAAAACACCTACGGGGTGTGCGAACTGACCGCCAAGCCCATTCCCCGCGCCCGGCTGGAGGCCATTCCTTGGACTCGTTTCACGGTGCAGGCCCAAGCCCAGCTGGAGCGCGATGGCGCCCTGCGGCAGCGGCGCCTAGGGCAGCTTGGATCGGTTGACTCCCCCGGGGCCGCCGAGTCGGACAACGAAGACGAGGAGCCGGAAGAGAAGGTTAAAGAAAAAGAATAATCATTTATGTCACGGGAAATCATCACCATTGAATGCACGGAAGCGCGCAAGGAGGGTAAATCCCCTTCGCGTTACACCACCACGCGGAACAAAAAACTCAAGACGGAGAAGCTGGAAATCCGCAAGTACAATCCTGCCTTGCGCCGCCACACCCTCCACCGCGAAATCAAGTAGTTCATATGCCTCGCAAAACCAACAACGACAAGTCCGACAGTCGCGGTGGCCGCAGCCGCAGCACGATGACCGAGCGCCGCACGCCGCGCCCGAAACCGAAAATCGATTTCACCGTTGATTCCCTCGACTTCAAGAACGTGAATCTGCTCAAGCAGTTTGTGACCGATCAGGGCCGCATCCTTCCGCGCAAATACACCGGCCTGCCGGCCCACTATCAGCGCCGCCTCAACCTGGCCATCAAGCGGGCCCGTCAGATGTTGCTGATGAAGTGAGTTCCGTTCACCGACCCTTTTAAAAACCCGCAAGCCCCGGCTTGCGGGTTTTTTTATGCGCGAAAAAGGTCCGGATGTCTTGCGTGATCCGCCGCCTGTCCCGGAGGGGCAAACGGCACATGAGGGCGGCGAGACTGTTATAAAAAAGGAAAGCCGGTCTTCAGACCGGCTTGTATCAAAGAGGTGGCGGCGAGACCGGGGGGGGCGGAAACTTCAGCCCCACTTCTCCGTCTTCATTTGCGCCTTGGTCACGCCCAGATCGTTCAGGACGATATGTTCGGCAAATTCCACCAGAGGCGTCGGGCCGCAGGCATAGAAGATCGTCTCGGCCGAATCCCCGACCTGCTGTCTAACCCACTCGGCGTCGATCCGCCCGCTGCGGCCGCTCCATTGGTCTGCGGGTTGGGCGCGGGTGCAGGTGACGGCGAAAGTGAAACGGGGGTTTTCCCGGGCCAGCTGGAGGAATTCGCTGTTGAAAATGATGTCTTTGGGTGTGCGCACGCTGTAGAGAACGGTGATTTTCGTTTCCAGTTTTTGGCGGGTGGCCTCCCGCACGAAGCCGCGGAAGGGGGTGACCCCGGAACCGCCGGCCATGCAGATCAGGTGCTTTTGCGGTTCATACACCGGCAGAAACCTGCCCGCCGGCGGCAAAACCACCAGCTTTTGAGTGGGCTTGATCCAGTCCACCAGCCGGGTCCCCATCTTGCCGTCGCGCCGCACGGTGAATTCGTAGAAGCCGCGGTCCAAGGCGCAGGAGGAAAGTGAATAGGCGCGCCGGTAGGAGGGCTCGTCCGGCCAGTTGCAGGTGATGAACTGACCGGTCTTGAATTCGGGGTTGTGCCCCTCGGGCCAGGTCAGGCGTATGGTCTTGGTGTCTGCCGCCTCCACGGTGACAGACTCGACATTCATTTCGATTGCTTCGCGGCTCATGAGTGATTGTTTTGGGATCAGTTGATCTGACTACTGTCAAGCTGACAAAGAATGCTTTGTAATCGCAAGAGTAAAAGCATCGGCCGGCCGGTAATACACCCCGGCCCGCGCCCCAAATTCGGATGGACTTTGAATGCGTCCGCACCCAAAGTCTGGGCTGCGACCCGGACAGGCCGCTGCATGGCTTCTGAAAAAGAAAGTCAGTTCCGGCTCATCACGACCGGGGGCGGCTGATGTCCTTCCGTTCGATTCGGGGCTGAAGGCGCCAGTCCTTTTGCGGTCCTTTTTTCATGTCTGACGAAGAAACACCCAAATTGAGGATGGCCTCCCCGGAGCCGGTATCGGTTCTGGCGCGGAGATTCGAGCGCGAGGAAATCAACGCCAACCGCGAACGGTTGCTTGGCTTGGAAAGTTCGCTCGCTCCGCTGCGCGTCGGTTCGGTCCGGTATCTCAATGCCGTGCCCCTGACGCGCGGGTTGGAGAGCGAGATTCAATTTGATGTGCCCGCCCGGCTAGCCGAGCGCCTGCGCCGGGGCGATCTGGACGCGGCGCTGGTCAGTGTGACAGAGGTGCTCTTTAGCGACTGCTACGACGTGCTGGAGGGGGTGGCCATCGCATCCTTGGGCGAGGTGAAGAGTGTTTTTCTGGCCCATCGCAAACCCATTGAGCAAGCCACCGAGATTTATTGTGATCCCGCCTCGTTGACCAGCGTGAATCTTTTGAGGGTGCTGTTGGGCGAGCGCGGGCTGAAGCCTGAATTCAAACCGCTGGCCAGTTATGACCCGGCGATCATGCCCGATCATGTGCTGCTGATCGGGGATCCGGCGTTGACCTTTCTGCTCGGCCCCCATGAGCATGAGATTTTCGATTTGGGGTCGGCCTGGATGGAGTTGACGGGGCTGCCGTTTGTCTTTGCCGTGTGGGCGTTGAGGCGCGGAATTGAGAACGGGGAGTTGCGCCGGCGCCTGGTCGAGGCGAAGGCCTTTGGGCTCGACACGCTGGAGCAGATTGTGCGGGGCCGGACGGAATTCACCGAGGACTTCCGTCGGGATTATCTGGGCTGGCACATCCACTATCATCTGGGCAGCGAGGAGAAGCGTGGTTTGCAGCGGTTTATCGGGCTGTTGCGGCAGCACGTGCCCGGGCCGGTGTTTGAACCGCGGTTCGTGAGTTGAGGGGCAGGGCGGCTGTCTTCGCATTTGGGCTTTTTAATTTGCCGGTTTTCATTTTTAATCTCTCCATGCTTAAACGCACCGTCCTTCACGCCGAGCACCTGAAACTGGGCGGCAAACTCATCGAATTCGGCGGATGGGAAATGCCGGTGCAATACACCAGCATCACCGACGAGCATCTGGCCGTGCGCCAGTCGGCCGGGGTTTTCGATATCTCCCACATGGGCGAAGTCACCGTCAGCGGGGTTGGGGCGGAGGGTTTTCTCAACCGCATCCTGACCAACGACATCCGGAAACTCGCCCCGGGCGAGGGCCAATACACGTTGATGTGCAATGAAAGCGGCGGTGTCATCGACGACCTTTACGCCTACAAGCTCTCCCAGGGCGTCTATTTGCTGGTGATCAATGCCTCGCGAATCGAAGTGGATATGGCGTGGTTGGAGGCGCAGGCGGCAGGGGGGGGCGGGCGGTTGGACGTTCTCAATTCGTCGCACAATTATGCCGCCCTGGCCGTTCAGGGGCCGCGGGT
>Ga0114958_10000654_pt1 | contig 29392 bp, 30 predicted proteins | sample C_130208_EF_Meta_FD_89577 | JGI IMG/M metagenome (GOLD analysis project Ga0114958, IMG submission 89577) | Freshwater microbial communities from Lake Croche, Canada to study carbon cycling - C_130208_EF_MetaG | ecosystem: Environmental > Aquatic > Freshwater > Lake | place: Lake Croche, Canada... | reverse complement strand
CTGCGCGATCTCTTCGGATAGCGCCGCATTGCGGTCAACGATCACCACTTTGGCACCAGCCGCAGCAAAAAGCCGCGCACAGGCCGCCCCCATTCCCGAAGCAGCCCCGGTGATGAGCACAACTTTGTTGGCAAGTCCCATGTTGCAATACTCCTAATGGTCGGCTTTTGCAGATTATGCGCCTGAACTAAAGTGAAATCTATCCCGCCGCAGGGGCGCGGCACCCTGACGCTACGCTCAGCCAAGGGCCGCAAGATCGGCGATGGTCTTGCGGATCACGGCTTCTGCATGGACAAGCTCCGCTCCCCCTACCGGCAGGCGGGGCGCGCGGACGGCCAAGGATGCGCCGTAGGTCAGGTGTTCGGCCAGTTTGATGTATTGCACCAGCTTGACATCGGTATCGAGGTGGAAAGCTGGCGTCAGAATGCGGTACAATCGCAGGGCTTCGGCAAACTTGCCGCCTTTGGCGAGGTTGAACAGCTTCACGCATTCTACAGGCCAAGCATTGGTCATGCCCGACACCCATCCCACCGCGCCAAGCGCCACGCTTTCCAGCAAAAGGTCATCCACGCCGCAAAAGATGTCGAACCGATCGCTGAACGTGTTGAACAGGTCTGTCACGCGGCGGATATCGCCGGTTTCTTCTTTGATGGCGACAATTTTGGCGATGTCGGACAGGCTCTTCAGGGTTTCCACATCCACATCGACGCGGTAGGCGATGGGGTTGTTGTAGATCATGATTGGCAGGTCGCTGGCGGCGGCTATGGCCTTGTACCAAGCGATGGTTTCGCGTCTGTCGGTGCGGTAGGCAAGGCTGGGGAAGACCATCATGCCCTCGGCCCCGAGCCTTTGATAGTTTTTGGCCGCCTGCACCGCGTCATCTGTCGAAAGCTGCGCCAATCCGCTGAGAAGGGGAACGCGGCCTGCGACGACTTCCTTGGCGGCAGTCACAACTCTGTCACGCTCGCTTTGGGTGAGGGATGCATTTTCGCCCAGCATGGGCAGCACAATGACGCCCGACACGCCGCTGGTGATCAGGCGGTCTAACCCGGCCTGAGTGGCGTTGATATCCACGCTGCCATCGGGTTTCAGTTTTGTGGTTGTTGCGGGAAAGACGCCGTTCCAGGCCATAGGTATCTCCAGATCAGGTGCGATAATCGGGTTCAACGCGGTCAAGCTGACGCTTGACGCTGTTCAGATGCAGTCTTGCAGACTCGGTGTCGCCCTGCCGCATTTGCTGGTAGGCGGCTTCGGCTATATGCGCGGGAACCGGCACAATCGGCCGGCCCGTTGACATGGCGAGAAGTTGGACCTCGCAGGCGCGTTCCAGATAATACAGATCGTCCCATGCCTCTGCGATGCTGCCGCCCACCACCATGACGCCGTGATGTTTCATAAAGACAATGTCAGCCTCGCCGATTGCTTCGGCGATGCGTTGGCCTTCGCGCTCGTCAAGGGCAAGGCCGTTATAGGCGCGATCCACAGCCGTGCGCCCGTAGAACTTAAGCGCTGTCTGGCCAGCAAAAATCAGCGGATCCCCTTCCACCATGGTCAGGGCCGTGGCAAAGGGCATATGCGTGTGGAATGCGACACGGGCGCGGGGCTTGTGTTTGTGAACCTGGCCGTGGATGAAGAAGGCGGTTGCCTCTGGCGTGCCATCGCCTGCAATGACATTGCCTTGATAGTCGCAGATCAACAGCGACGAGGCCGTCACCTCGCAAAAGGCGCGGCCATAGGGATTGACCAGAAACAGATCGTCATAGCCCGGCACCATGGCTGAAAAATGGTTGCAAATGCCCTCTTGCATGCCAAGCCGCGCGGCCATGCGAAAGCAGGCTGCAAGGTCGACACGGGCTTGCAGGATATCGGTTCGGTCGAAATCGGGCAGCGCATTGCGATAGGTTTCGGGCGATGTCAGGGGCGGTTTGGTGTCAAGCGGATGGGCCATGATCTCTCCTTCACGCGCGCCGCAGATCGACGACATTGACCGTTCGCGCACCACTGGCCGGATTACTGCGCATATGGGGGGGAAGGGCGGCGTCCCAAGCCATAAAGTCGGCAACAATCTGGTTGCGTTCAAGCAGAGGAAGTTCAGGCATTGGCGGGATGATCCTTTGCCACTGCGCATCGCCCAGAAAGCCCGCCACAACCGCCTTGATCGAAGGGATGAAGGGGCGGCGCGACAAGATCGCATCGCCATTTTGCACGGCAGGCACAAGCGCGCGGCGGTCAAAGGCTGTGGGCGCATCAATCAAGCCGCGCATCAGGCGCGGCATCACATTGCCAAGGCCGCAGATCGTGCCACGCACGCCCACCTCGATCAGTTCGGGCAAATGGATCTCGGACCCGGTGAAGATGGACAGATGGGAAAAGCGCCGCACGATATCCAGCGTGAAATCAAGGTCGCCGCTGGAATCCTTGATCCCGGCGATATTGCCCGGATAGCGCTCGTCGAGTCGCCGCATCACCTGCGGGGTGATCGGAACGCCGCAGATGTCGGGGAAATGATAGAGGTAAAGGCGTAGGTCCGGCAGTGCCATCCGGTCGATGACGGTCGCAAAATATCGAAATGTCGCGTCTTCGGTGATGCCGCTGCGATAGAAAGGCGGGGGCATCAGCAAAACGCCGTGGACGCCTTGCAGGGTCGCGTGGCTGGCAAGGCGCACGACATCGGCAATGGCCGCAGTTCCAACCGACACAACAACCCGGCCCGCAGGGATGCCCGCAGCAATCAGCGCGTTCAGGGCGTTGATGCGCTCTTCGACGGGAAGTTCTGCCCCTTCGCCGGTGGTGCCAAAAATTGTCACGCCATCACAGCCAGCCGCCAACATCGCACGGATATGGCCCAGCCAGCGGGCGAGATCGGGGCGAAAGTCGGGTGTCAGGGGGGTTGCAACAGCAACGGCCAGACAGCGCGTTCCGGGCAGAGTTTTCACCACAACCTCATGAATCAAAAAGCTATAAGGTTTGGCCGCTCGCCAGATCCTGATGATATCATGATGATTAATGAAAGATTGTCAACAATGTACTTGACGGCTTGATCCCTGCATTGGAGTATTAGGCTGCAAAACACTGGCCATTGGGGACGCAAAGATCCGCAAGGCGTTTTCATCTAGGGAGCTTCATCCATGACCACCTCTATGCCGAACATAGGACGCCGCGCGCTGCTTTCGGGTGCCGCGCTTGTAATGACAGTTGCTGCCTTCGCCGGACCTGCCTTTGCCGACGCCAAGGCGCTTCGCATCTCCACGCCGGGCGCTGAGTCCGAAGTGCAGTCGATGGCGCTGGTGGCGTTCAAGGATGCATTGGACAAAGCCCTTCCGGGTGCCTTTGACGTGCAGATCCATTACAACGGAACGCTCTTTGCGCAGGGCACCGAAATTGAGGCCATGCAGCGCGGTAATCTTGAGGTCGGCATGATCTCGCCGCAGGATATTGCGGCCTTGATCCCGGAATACTCGATCTTCACCAACGGTTATCTGATGCGCGATGCCGCCCACTTGGACGCGGTTTATGACGGCGACATCGGGGCTGAATACAAGGCAAAGGTGGCGGCAGATCTTGATCTTGTCATCGTGCGCAGCCAGTATTTGGGGTCGCGTCAGGTCGTTCTGCGCGAAGCCCATACCGTCAATGTGCCAGCCGATCTTGCAGGCCTTAAGCTGCGGATGCCTGGCTCTGAGACGTGGCAATTCCTTGGTAATTCGCTTGGGGCCAGTGCGACGCCAATGGCATTCGAGGAAATCTACCTTGGCCTGCAAACCGGCACGATTGACGGCTTTGAAAACCCGCTGGCGGATGTGATCGCCAACAAGTTCTACGAAGTGACCAAGCAGGTCGTTCTGACCGACCATATGGTGTCAAACACCTTCTTCACCATGGCCAAACCCTATTGGGACGCGCTGAGTGACGAGGAAAAAGCCGCCATCCAAACCGCAGAAGCCGCGGCCAAAGCCTATAATGATTCTGGCGTTCTGGCGGCAGAAGCCGATGCCAAGACCTTCCTCGAAAGCAAGGGCATGACCGTCACAACCCCCGACGTGGCCGCGTTCCGCGAGCAGGTACAGGCAAAGTTCTTGGCAAGTGACTTTGCTGCAACGTGGCCCGCAGGCCTGATTGACCGCATCAACGCCGCGGGATCGTAACCCAGTGATCGGGAAATTTCGGACAGGTTGGACGCGATTTTCCGAGGGCTTAGCAGCGTTTAGTTTTGCCGTCTTGTTCTTTGCCTTCATCGTCCAGGTCGTGTCGCGCTACGTCTTTAACGCGCCCATTGCCTGGACGTTGGAGCTTTGCTCGATATCCTATGTCTGGGTGGTGTTCTGGACATGCGGCATCCTGCTGAGCGAGCGTGAACATATCGTCTTCGACGTGATTTACGCTTGGTTCAGACCGGGCATTCGCCGCTGGATTGCGATCTTCAACACGCTTTCGCTGGGCATCGTCTTTCTTCTCGCTGTCCCAGCAGTCTTTGACTACATCCATTTCTCGGCGCGGCGCAGCACGATGTTGCTGCATCTGCGTCTGGACTTGGTGTATTCCTGCTTTGCCATCTTCGTAATGGCAGTGGTCGTCGGTGCGGCGATCCGCTTTCGGCGTCTGGCAGGGGCGCGTTGGCAAGAAGCGCTCTAGGGGGGCGGATCAGATGAGTTTTTCCGCTTGGACTATGTTTGTCCTGTTCTTCCTGTGGTCGTTTCTTGGCATGCCAATTGGTCATGCGATGTTGGCAAGCGGGATCGTGTATCTGGTTATGACGCACCAAGATATTGCGCTTGTCGCGACGCAAAGCCTGAACGGCCTTTATGGCAGCTTTGTGCTTTTGTCGGTGCCGCTCTTTATTCTTGCCGCCGAAATCATGAACGAAGGCAAGTTGACCGAGAAAATGTACGGCGTGGCCAATTTGCTGGTCGGGCGCTACAAAGGCGGGCTCGCCCATGTCAACATCGTGGCAAGCGTGATCTTTTCGGGAATGAGTGGGTCGGCCCTTGCCGATGCGGCAGGCCCGGGCAAGTTGGAAGTGGATGCGATGGTCAAGGCGGGCTATGCGCCTGGGTTCGCTGCGGCATTATCGTCGACCTCTGCGATTATAGGGCCGATCATCCCGCCGTCTATTCCGATGGTGCTGTACGGCGCTGTCTCGGACACGTCGATTGGCTATCTGTTCATGGGCGGGGTCATTCCGGGCCTAATGCTGGCCGCAGCCCAATCTGGCGTGGTGACAGTCTTGGCGCGGTATAAGGATTTCCCCGTCGAGCCTGTCCCGAAGTTCCGCGAATCGGTCATCAGCGTTGTCCATGCAATTCCGGTTCTGTGTCTGCCCGCTATTTTGTTGGGAGGTATCTACTCGGGTGCCGTCACCCCGACCGAGGCCGCCGCCGTGGCCGCCTTTTGCGCGTTGGTTTTGGCGTTCTTTTGGTATCGCACACTCAGCCTCGCGGGGTTTTACCGCGTGCTCGTCACCTCGTCCAAAGCCACCTCGATTGTCGCCATCACCATTGCCGGTGCCTTGGTGATGAACTGGATCGTCGCCGCAGAACAGCTTCCCGAAGTGCTTGGCCATTGGATGGTCGAGCTTAATCTTGCACCTGCGCTGTTCATGTTTGTTGTGACAATCCTGTTTTTGGTCCTTGGGGCCTTTCTGGATACGCTGTTGATGTTGCTGATCATCATCCCGATCCTGATGCCCACGGTTCTGACACTGGGCATTGATCCGGTGCATTTCGGGGTGGTGTCGGTGGTCAATCTGATGATCGGGTTGGTGACACCGCCTATGGGCGAGTTGGTGTTCCTGATCGCTGGTGTTTCGGGGATCAAAGTTGTGGATATCACCAAAGAGCTTTGGCCCTTTTTGATCGTGCTCATCACGTTACTGTTTGTCCTTGTCTACGTCCCGCAACTTACGCTCTGGCTGCCTGAAACGATGGGCTATCAGGTTCAGGGCGACTTCATGCGCTAAGCGCTTAAGGAACCAATGCCATGTCCGGCTTAAAAGATCTTGTCAAAGGCACCGACCGCTACCGCAATTACATCGGCGGCAGTTGGGTTGAGTCCAACCTGAAAGAATGGATCGAGGTTGAAAATCCGGCCACCGGGCAAGTGATTGCGTCGGTTCCGCGCGGCAATGCCGACGATGCCGACAGGGCAGTCACGGCTGCCTATCAGGCCCAACCGGCATGGGAGGCTATGCCGCCCGCCTCCCGCGGGAAGCTGCTGAAGGATCTCAGCCGTCTTATTCTTGAAAACCGCGAGCGTCTTGCGCGCTGTGTCATCGCCGAACAGGGCAAGCCCCTGCATGAGGCGCGCGGCGAGATCGAGGGGGCGGCACTTTATCTATCCTACGCGGCCGAGGAAGCGCGCCGGATCACCGGCGATATCATTCCTTCGGACAATCCTGACGAGCAGATCTGGATCCAGCGCATCGCCCATGGCGTGGTCATTGCGCTGACGGCGTGGAACTATCCCGCTGGGCTTATGTGCCGCAAGATGGGGCCAGCTTTGATTGCGGGCAACACCATCGTCGTCAAGTCGCACGAAGGAACGCCGACCACGGCGCTGGAAATTGCCCAGTTGGCCCACCAAGTAGGCTTTCCGGCAGGGGTGATCAATGTCATCAGCGGCACGGGCGAAGGTATCGGGCGCGCCCTCGTCCAGCATCCTCAATCGCGGTTGATCACGCTGACGGGAAGTGTGCGCGCGGGCAAAGAGATTTTCCGCGATGCCGCCAGTGATCTGAAACTGCTGCGGTTGGAACTGGGTGGCAAGGCGCCGTTCATCGTGGCCGAAGATGCCGATATCGGTGCTGCTGTGCGGGCAGCGGTGGTCTCGCGGTTTGAAAATTGCGGCCAGATCTGCATTTGCAATGAGCGCATGTATCTGCACGAAAAGATCGCTGACGAGTTTTTGAACCGCTTCACCAAGGCCGTGAAACAGCTGAAAGTCGGGGATCCTTTGACGCTGGTGGATGTCGGTCCAAAGTTCTCTGGTCCAGAACTGGACAAAGTGGCCGGCATGGTTGACGCCGCCAAGCTTGCAGGGGCCGAGGTTCTTACCGGGGGCCGCAGGCTGACTGAGGGCCAGTTTTCCCAAGGGCACTGGTACGAGCCTACGGTGCTGCGGGTATCGGACAATGGCATGGCCATCATGCAGGACGAAGTCTTTGGTCCGGTCGTGCCGGTGATGACCGTCACCGACTTTGACGAAGGGCTGCGGCTGGCCAACGAAAGCCGCTATGGCCTGTCTGCCTATGTCTTCACCAAGGACATGCGCCGCATGATGCGGCTGATCCGCGAGATGAAGTTTGGCGAGATCTATGTCAACAAGGCGGGCGGCGATGTGGTGCAGGCCCATCATGCGGGCATCAAAGACAGCGGCATCGGGGGCGAGGATGGCAAATACGGGCTGGATGCCTATTTCCAGAAAAAGACCATCTATGTGAATTTCGCTTGAAAAATCACAGCGGCACCGCCGCGTAAGAAGTATAGGCGCTGGTGGCAAGCCAGCCGCAATCGATGGGCAGCGTGACGCCCGTGATGGCCGAGGCGGCATCCGAGCAGAGAAAGAAGATGGCCTCGCCCACATCGGCGGGTTGCACAAAGCGGCGCAGGGCTGATTTTTCAAGGATCAGTTTTGGATCGCGCAACCCGCTGTCTATGCGCGCCTGCATGGCAGGGGTCAGGACATATCCCGGCGCTACGGCGTTCACGCGCACGCCGCTTGGGCCGAACTCTGCGGCCATGATCTCGGTCATCATCTTGATGGACACTTTGCCCATCGCATAAGCAGGCTGGCCCGAGGGGCGATAGGTGGTCAGTGACGCCATGTTGATGATCACCCCGCAGCCCGCCGCCGACATGGCCGTGCCAAAGGCCCGGTTGACCAGCAGTGAACCGCGCACATTGATCGCATGGATTTGGTCAAACTCCTCCATGGTCATCTCGGTGATCCGCACCGCGTTCTGAAGAATACCGGCAGAGTTGACGAGGGCACGCACCGCACCGTGCCGTGCAAGAACCTGGGCTGCAAAGTCGTTGACGGAACCTTCGTTGGCCACATCCAGAAGGCTGTAGACCCCGCCAAGCTCAGATGCGACGGCTTGGCCGCGCAGGGCGTCGCGGTCGCCGATCTCAACGGCCCAGCCTGCGGCGGCAAAGCGGCGCGCGGTGGCCTCACCAATACCGCTGGCGCCACCTGTGATGACAGCGATCTTGCTCATAGGTCTACTCCATAATCGTGACGGGCGCTTTCGGCGGATATCTTGCCATTCCGCAGATCGGTAATGATCGCTGCCCTGTCGCGCTGGGCGGGATCGCCCCATCCCCCCCCACCGGCCTGTTCGTGGCGGATGCGGGTGCCCTTGGTGATCTCAAGGGTCACTTTGGCGGGCAGGGGGGTCCAGCCTGCTCCGGTGTCGATCAGGTTGGCCGAACTGGCGGCGGGTTTCCCGCCAAAAAGCCCATAGGGCGGATGTTCATGCCGGTCGGCGCGCAGTTGCAAAACAGCCGTCTGAGCCAACAGTTGGTATTGCCGCACAAGGCCAAGACCGCCGCGGTAGCGACCAGCACCGCCCGAATCCGGTCGCAGGGCATACTCTTCGATCAACAGGGGATAGCGGGCTTCGATGGTTTCAACGGGCAGGTTGGACATGTTTTGGCTGGGGTTGGTGATGCCCTCGATCCCGTCCTTGTCAGACCGGCCCCCCCATGCCCCGTTGATCATGTCGACAAGGACAAAGGGCTTGTGATCTTCTCCGTCATAGCCACCGATGGCCACCACGGTATTGCCGCCCTCGCCTGCGGCCATCAGACGGGCAGGGGCTATTTGCGCCAAGGCGCCCATCACCGTGTCCACCACGCGGTACCCCGTCAAGGCGCGGGCTGCGACGGGTGCTGGCATCCGCGGGTTCAGGATCGATCCTTTGGGAGCTGTCACGGTAATGCAGCGATAGACCCCTGCATTGTTGGGCACATCATGGCCCAAGGCGCAGCGGATGGTCAGATAGGTGGCGGATTTGGCGAAACTTAACGTAGCATTGATGGCCCCCTTCACCTGCGGCGAGGTGCCCGCAAAATCGACGAAAAGATGGTCGCCCGCGACGGTGATCTTGCAGGTTATGGGAATGGGTTCTGTCGAAAAACCGTCACCGTCGATGAAATCGGTGAAATGGTAGTCGCCATCTGGCCAAGCGGCGATGGCCTTGCGGGTCAGGGTTTCACCGTAGTCGATCAGGCTGTCGAAATAGGGCTCAAGGGCGTCACCATAGCGCGCAAAAAGCCGCAGCAACTCGCGCTCTCCGATATTGCAGGTGGCATATTGCGCGTCAAGGTCGCCCAGAACAAGGTCCGGCAGGCGCACGTTCTTTTCGATGATCTTGAACAGGGTCAGATTGGGAGTGCCCCGCTCGTAAAGCTTCATGGGCGCAATGCGCAGCCCCTCTTGGTAGATTTCTGTCGAATCCGATGCGTTGGAACCGGGAACCCGCCCGCCCACATCGCAGTGATGGGCGATCACAACCGCAAACCCCAGCAGGCGGTCACCCGAAAAGATCGGCTTGAACATGAAAATGTCCGGCAGATGCATGCCGCCGTCATAGGGATCGTTCAGCACAATCACATCGCCGGGAAAAAGGTCTGCGGAAAACCGGTCGATGATCACCTCCATCGCGTCGGGCACCGCCCCCAGATGAAGGGCGACCGTCTTGGCCTGCGACAGAATGCGCCCTTGTGCATCACACAGCGTCACGGAATAATCCAGAACATCGCGCACGATGGGCGAGCGGGCAGTGCGCATCACGGCATAGGCCATGTCGTCCACGATCGTATCAAGGCCCAACTTGATGACAGCAAAGGTGATCGGGTCTATGGCGCTCATGTGACGGGTTCCAAGATGGCGATCAGGCTGCCGGTGGCATTGGGAGAGATTCTTGCGCCGGGGGGAAGGATGATGGTCGTGTCGGCCCCTTCGATGATCAGGGGTCCGGCCCGTTCATCAGTGACCTCTTCGCGCCGCAGGATTGGGGTAAGGGTGGATATGCCCCGCTCAAAAAACACGGGGCGCGGCGGGCTGGCCGGTTGTGCGCCCACCGGTGCCGGACGCAGTGCGCGAAAATCAAGCGGGGCAGACCGCCTAGCGTGGGCGTGCAGCCGCAAGGCGGAGGCTTCTACTGTGTCAGTGGGCGCGTAGCCATAGGTTTCGCGGTAGGCTGTGATGAAGGCGGGGCGCAGTTTTGCAGCATCAAGGTGCGTCATTGGGATGGACAAGGCTGCGTCTTGCCCGACAAGGCGCAGGTCAATGTCGATAGAAAAGGCTATGGTTTGTGGATCATAGCCTTGGGCCACAAGGGCTGCGGTGGCGTTTTGGCGCATCTGCTCAACCAGCCCATCGACTGGCGGCAAGTGGTCCAGCGGGCCTGACAGAGGGCGCAGTTCGTGATGCTCTACCACGCCCGCCAGCATGCCCATGGCCGTGAAAACACCGGGCGAGGGCGGGAAAAGCACGCGCGAGATGCCAAGGATCCGCGCAAGATCGCAGGCATGAACCGGACCAGAGCCGCCAAAGGCCAGCAAGGTCAAGTCGCGCGGATCAAGGCCGCGCTCGATGGTAACAGCGCGGATGGCGCGGACCATGTTGGCATTGGCAATCTCGCGCACACCGAGGGCTGCCGCCTCTACCGACAGCCCGAGCGGTTCGGCCAAGGTTCGGGCCAGAGCATCGCGCGCGGCCGCAACATTCAGCGTCAGCGTGCCCCCTGCGAGGTGTGTTGGCAAAAACCCCAAAACAACATTCGCATCAGTGACCGTGGGATGCGTTCCGCCCAAGCCGTAGCACACCGGCCCCGGAACGGCGCCTGCAGACCTTGGCCCGACGGTCAGCAACCCAGCGGCATCTATCGCTGCGATTGACCCTGCGCCATTTCCAACCTCGGCCACATCCACCGTCGGCACTCGCATCATATAGCCGCCCGCCTTGATAAACCGCGAGGGAACCGACATGCCGGCGCGGAATTCATATTCATGGGTGCGGCTGAGAGTGCCGCGATGGATCAACGCAGCAGAGGCCGTGGTGCCGCCCATATCAAAGGCCACAAGATTGGCCTCTCCGATTGCAGCACCCAGACGCTCGGCCCCCACAGCCCCCGAGGCGCGGCCAGAGGAGATGAAGAAGACCGGCTTGGCCTGCGCCACGTGCGCTGCTGACAACCCGCCATTGGAATTGCCGATCAAAAGAGGGGCCGTGACGCCGCAAAGGCGCAGTTTTTTCTCAAGCCGTTGCAGATATCCCCGGATGGCGGGCAAGACATAGGCATTCACGGCGGTAGTAGATGTCCGCTCATACTCCCCCGTTTCGGGCAGCACATCGACCGAGACCGTCACCGCAATATGGGGAAAAGCCGCAGCAAAGGCCGCAGCGGCGGCCCGTTCATGGGTGGGATTCTTGTAAGAGTTGAGAAAGCAGATGGCGACAGAGTCAATCCCTTCGCTTGCCAGAAACGCCCCCGCCCGCACAACATCCGCCACATCCAAAGGCCTGAGCACCGTGCCATCGGCCAGCACGCGCTCATCCACTTCGCAGCGATAGCGCCGGGTAATGAGCGGTTCGGGCTTATCCCATGTCAGGTCAAACATGCCTGGAGTGCGCAGCCTTCCGATCTCAAGCACGTCTCGAAAGCCCTTTGTCGTGATAAGACCACATCGCGCGCCCTGTTTTTGCAACAACGTGTTCGAGCCAACCGTGGTGCCGTGCAGCACTTCGCTCAGCGCCCCTGCGGGGATCGCGGCAGCGGTCAGAACCTCGGTCATGCCGGTGATCACGGCCTCTTCTGGCGCGTTCGGGGTGGAGCTGACTTTGGCGGCAAAGGTCACCCCGTCGCTGCGCAACAGCACAAGGTCTGTGAACGTGCCGCCGATATCAACACTCAGCCGTGCCGAAAGCGCCATCAGGCGGGTCGGTCCGAATTGAGCACGCCGCCCTTTGCCCAGTCTTGCGTGTCGACCTCTTGAAACACGATGTCGATATCTTCGGGCGCGCACTTAAGAATACGCGCCGCCTCGCGGGTTATGACGGACACGAATTCCCGTTTCTGGTCACGCGTGCGCCCCTTGTGCAGGTCCACTTTGATCATCGGCATCTTGTTTTCCTATAGCCATGCATTGACATGCCACGGCGCGAATTCGTCGTCGCCGTAGCCGAGGCTTTCACTTTTGGTCGGTTTGCCCGAGGCGGTGGCGATCATCTCGTCAAAGATCATCTGGCCCATGGCCTCGATCGAGTGCTGGCCCTCTAGAATCGTGCCGCAGTTGATATCCATGTCCTCTTCCATACGGGTGAACATGGCGGTGTTTGTGGCCAATTTGATCGAAGGCGCGGGGCGGCAGCCAAAGCAGGAGCCGCGCCCGGTGGTAAAGGCGATCAAGTTCGCCCCGCCCGCCACCTGACCTGTCGCCGACATCGGATCAAATCCGGGCGAGTCCATGAAGACAAGGCCCGGTTTATCCACGCGTCGGGCATAGCCGTAGACTTCGACGAGGTTGGTGCTGCCACCTTTGGCCACGGCACCGAGCGACTTTTCCAAAATTGTGGTCAGCCCGCCCACCTTGTTGCCTGGGGAGGGGTTGTTATCAAACCCTTGCGGTTCGTTTTTGGTGTAATCCTCCCACCATTCCAACAGACCGATCAGGCGACTGCCAACTTCGGCACTCACGGCCCGCTCCAGCAACAGGTTTTCTGCGCCGTAAATCTCGGTCGTCTCGGCCAGAATGGCGGTGCCGCCGTTGGAAACCAGCAGATCCACAGCTGCGCCCAAGGCCGGGTTGGCCGAGATGCCCGAGAAACTGTCAGAACCGCCGCATTGCAGGCCAACCATGATCTCGCTGACCGGCACGGGGATGCGTTTGGCTGTAGTCGCGCGTTCCAGCATCGCTTCGACAATCTCAATCCCGCGCGCGACGCTGGACCTTGTGCCACCTGTCTCTTGCATCACCAATTTTTGCAGATCAGGGCCAAGGTGAAGGCTTTCCTCTGCGACCAGTTGATCAATCTGGTTGTCTTCGCAGCCCAAGCCAACCAGCAGGACGCCAGAAAAATTTGGGTGCTCGGCATAGCCCGCAAGGGTGCGCCGCAGCATTGACATAGACCGCGATCCGTCAGCCACACTGCACCCCGACTTGTGCGTCAAGGCCACCACACCGTCGACATTGGGGTAGGCGGCCAGCCGAGAGGGGTCGCGAAAATGGTCGGCGATCATGCGGGCCACCAGCGCCGAGCAGTTCACAGAAGTCAGCACGCCCACATAATTGCGGGTCGCCACCTTGCCGTTGTCGCGCACAAAGCCTTGAAAGCGCGGGCGCTGGCCAATCGGGCAAAGTGTGGCATTTGACAGCCTTGTGCCAATGGCGCGACCGGCCATCGACGCCTCGAATCCCAGATTGTGCAAATGCACATGGGCCCCCAAGGCAATCGCAGTCTGCGCCAGTCCGATCGGTTGGCCAAGGCGGTGGATCACATCGCCCTTGGCCAAAGCCCGCAGCGCCACCTTGTGGCCAAAGGGAATTTCGGCGGTGGCAAAGCCGGCAAAGGGGGCCAACGCCTCACCGGCGTGGATGTCGCGCAAGGCAACGCCCACTTCATCGCCCGGTTTCAACTGCAAAACGACATGTGCTGTGGTCACTGACTGTCCCCCAATGACGTGAGACAATCACAGTTTCGCTAGATTGTCAGCAATCAGCAAAAAGAAATTTTTCTGACGCTTACAGCCCTCCGCCCGCCCCTGTTTAGCTGGCAATGCGGGGGTTTTCTTCGGCATGGGCTTCCAGCAATTTGACTTCGGTTTCGTTATGGCCTCTGGCCAGACGTTCGGCGCGCGGGCCATCTTTTGCGATGACCGCTTCGATGAGCGCGGAATGTTCATCGACAAGGGCTGAGTAATCCTTGGGAAAAAACCCCGAATGCACCATGTGAAAGCGCACCTGTTTCATGATGTCGCCGTGCTGTTCGGCCAGACGCTTGTGGTGCGCAAGTGCCACGATTTCCTGATGCAGGCGAAAGTCCACGTCGGTTACATCTTCAAGACGCCCATCCCTCACCGCCCGTGTCAATTCGGCAACAGTCGCACGAAGACGCTTGGCATCCACGGGGGTGACATTTGCGGCCGCCAGCTGGGCTGCCAATCCTTCCAGCACTGCGCGCAGGGTATAAAGCTCCCATGCGTCGCGCGGCGTAGACTCTGATACCTGCCAGCGCGTGAAAGCAACCTGCTGGACAAGCCGCTCTCGGGCAAGAACCGCCAATGCCGCGCGGACTGTTCCACGACTTACTTCAAGTTGCTCAGACAGTTGCGTTTCAAGCAGTCGCGCCCCAGCCCCTAGAACGCCTTTGAGGATGTGATTGCGGATAAGATCTGCGGCCTGACGGTCAAGTAAGCGTTTTTCTGTCTTGAGGCTTGCAAGTTTTGTCATGAAATTCTGATTCTCAATCGAAGCGACTGGTTAACATTTAACGGTCAACCCTGAAAGACACAACGCGTCAAATAGTGAAAACTCGCCAACCCCACGCCCGCGACTGAACAAAATAGTCTCAAAATGATGTTCAGATTGGCGGCCACTATGGCGCGTCCGCCCGAGAAGAAAAGTGCTCCCATCAACCAAGCACAGGCGTAGGAAGGAGAGTTTGCCGCCCAACTGCGCGAGATCGATGCTTGGAACTGAGCGCATAGTTACGGCCCAATGCGGATCGATCCGGGGTTTGATCCGGCGATGAAGGTGGCGTTTGAGCCTCGTCAATCTCGCCGAATTCCACTTGCCCCGTCGCCTCGGTGGCCCGCTTGTGGTCACCCCGCAGCCAGGTCGTTTCTATCTTTTGCCAAACGCTACTGCGATGCTTGCCGCAATGACTATGGCTGGGTCCAGGCGAAAACAAGTTCGTAAGGGGTTCCATCCAAGGCCTGAGTGATCAGCGTTGTGTCGGCAAAACGCACCTCCATCCGTCCGGTGAGGGCCGCCATGCCGGGGTCTGCGCCCTCGATCCGCCCATCGCTCCAGATGGTTTCGATCCGGTCGAGCCCGTTAGAATAGGTCACTTCAACGAAGATGATATTGCCAACCCAGTCACAAAGACTGCCCAGTGTCCGGTCTGCAGTAATCATCAAACCAACGCTGGTGCAGAGAGCATCAAAGGCGCCGTCACGCGCCACACCCTGCACGACGGCTTCGATCTCGGCGCGGTGCTGGTAGTGGTAGCGCGGCGGCGATAGTGTGATTTCGGGCTCCCCCGGTTCGCCGTCGCGCAGGATCAACAGGCCGCTGCCGGGCAAACGCTCCGGCAGGACGTCACCGCGCAGGCCGGTGGCGGGTAGCGCTGAAAGACGCGCGAAGAGTGCTGAGAGGATGGTTTCGCGGGGGCTAGGCATTGACACGCCTTTTCGTTCTTTATGATGATCCGCCGGGGCCCAATTGTTCATTTGTCGCTACTGTCGAGGACTTGCTTTTCATGCGGTGTGGCAAATCTTGACATGTACGGCTTTCTACCGTACATCATTCATCAAAAGGAGATCAGTCATGTTTGCCATTGAAAAGGTCACGCCGACGCCCGGCAAAATGGAAGCGCGCAAAGAGGTTCGCATGCACCGCGCAGACGAGGCGCGGATCCGGGCTGCAGCTGCGGCCACCGGTCTGCAGGAGGCTGACTTTATCCGTCAGGCAGCCCTATTGCGCGCGCAGGAGGTGGAACAGCGTATCTCACTGTCCATCCTGCCAGTTGATGCCTTCGAGGCCTTTCGGGCGGCTATTGCGGCTCCGGGCAAAGTGGTTGCGGGGCTAGCGCGTGCGGCTGAAGCATCCAAAGGCGTTCTGAAGGATGCCTACTGACGTGACTGCCAACAAATCATCTCTGATCATTTCGAGGTTCGACAAAGCGCTGCATGACCGCAGCGCTTTTTCTTGTGGCTTTGGCCCGATCGACACCTTTTTAAAGTCGTCGATCTCGGATCATATCAAGAATGGTTTTGTCACGGCTTGGGTCGCAACATCAAAAGGCCACCCCGATGTCTTGGGTTTTTACACCCTTGGTGCATTGGCGGTTCGGGTCGGTCTGGGGCCTGCAAAATGGCAACGTGCGGCTCTGCCGGATATTCCCGTTATTTACATTCGCGCTGTCGCTGTGTGCCGCGATATGCAGGGACAAGGTCTTGGCACAGCCCTCGTCGTCGATGCCATGAGGCGTTGCCGCAATATCGCTGACCAGATGGGGGCCGCTGCCATCGTTCTAGATGTTCTGGAAGATGACCATTTTGATCGCCGTTGGAAATTTTACGCCGACCTTGGATTCAAGTCTCTCGGTGATCGTGACAATCCGCACCGCGTTTACATCGCTATAGCGGATGTGAGGGCGACACTCGGTTAAGTCTGACTTGCCCGTTGAGATTACTTTCGACCCAGTTCGCCACAATCAACCCCGGTACACCGTCCACCGCCCGCGCCGCATCCCTTGCCAGATCCAGCCGCTTCGACAGTTTCACTTGCGGCACCAGCAGGAAGATCGTCGCGCTGACGAGGCCGCGTCCGGTTTTTGACCGTGACGCCACCGCACGGCCCTTTGTGTTCAGCCGCCCCTCGGCCACCAGCAGGCTCGGCCCCCTCCGCCGATAGATGAACCGAAGGCGCAAACCGGTACGGCGTTCCCAGTCGCCGGGGGTGATCCGACCACCTCTTGTGGATTTTCCTGCCGCGGGCATGGGGATTGCCAGCCAGAAGCCGTTTTTTGACCGGATCAGTGGGCCCGTGTCGTGGGCGCCGATAATCGCGGGCGCCTTGGACCAAACCAGTGCCGCGGCGTTCAGGCTGGCTTTGCCCTTGGGATATTGCTCGGACCGGATGGATCCTGCGAGGCGCGTGCCAAGCCCTGCGCCGATGATCTGCCCGCGCCATGCGGTCTTTAGGCCCGATCCCGCGTCACGGATTGCAGAAGTCACGGCCCGCTCGCCAGCATGGATCTCGGCTTTCATCATCGCGACAAGATCGGGCTCAATGGTGATCTTCAGTTTCATGCTGGGTCACGCGGGGCTGAGGTCGATGGTCCAGATCAGCCGTTCGCGGTCACGGCGCGGCTCGCCCTGGATCAGAAAGGTCTCCTCCCCGATCAGGATCTGTTCCTGAGGGCGGGGTTCAGGAATATCCACCACCCGAACGTCAATCCGGGTGGTGTTAGAAAGCAGCCGCGCCGACCCGAACTCGGTGATCTCGTCGGGTCGGCGCAGGATGCCGCGCGCGCGGGTAAACTGCCCCCCACCATCCCGATGCCAGAACTCGACCGAGATGTTGGGGTCGGCAAAAAGCAGCCCCAGCGCCTCTGCAAAGGCACTCATCAGGTCCGCCGTGCCGAGCGCAGGACCTGCGGACGGGTGCAGATCGGTAGCGGGTTGCTTTCAATCTCAAGGCGGACCCATTCATCACGGTCGCGGTCCGGGATCATGCGGGCATAGAGCGGGAGGCCCAGCGTGTTGACCGTCTCGAAAGTGTCAGAGGGGGCGTAGTAAATCTCGAACAAACCCTCGACGCCTTCCGGGTAAAAATACGCCTTATCCGTCGGCACGCCGAAGCCAAGGCCGCCGCGATACCGGCGGAAACTGATGCCGCCGAAGCTCACCTCTTCACCCACACGACCGCGCAGATCGGCGGCGGCTGCGGTGTTGAGGTAAGTCTCGCGCACTTCTTTGTGGGCCACCAGATCGGCAAAGAAAGCCGAGCCACATTCGGCGCGCAGTTGGATCTGTCCCGCGGCAAGACCGCCAAGGCTATGGCCGCCTTTTGGCCCACGATCAGCAGATCAACCCGGGCCGCAGGACGGTGGCATTGCCGGGCGCGCAGGGAAATCCAGGCGGTGAGATCGCGCAGACGGTTGGCTGCGGACTTGCGGTCGCGGTTGGGGGCGTCCGGCGCGGGTGTCAGGGCACGGGCGGAGGTCGGGCTGCCGGTTACTTGTCGGATGCGGACATGCGGCTGACGCGCGCAAACCTGATCTGCGATGCCTATGCGCGGCAAGTAGGTCTGCACCAGTTCGGGGCGCAGAGTTGCGTCGAGATGCAGGATCGGGGTCCCGGCCGCCCAGCCCGCCCGCAGGCGGCTGCGCCAGCGCAGCTTCAATGCCCGGACCGATCCGTTGTCCGTCCGCTCGTGCACCAGTTCGGCTCCGGCCGCATCATGGCCATTCTCCAGCGCCTCGGCGAGGATCCACGACATTGCCAAGGCCGAGAAGGTTACCGACCGCTTCGTCAGCCGGATGCTGCGACTGGCCTACCTCTCACCGGACGTGCTCGAGCGCCTGGTAATCTCGCGCGACCCGCCGTCAGTTTCGATGATTGACCTCATTGAGGCTGTCAATCTGCCTTGGTCGGAGCAGATGGGGCAGGTGTTTGAGGATAGGCATTGAACCCACTAAAATCTTGCATCATCAATCGTTTTCCAGATGATTGATGATGCTCTGCTACTGTGAGATAAAGACGTAAAGACCTGCCAAGACGATACTCGGGCCAAACATCAAGAAGAAATCTCCAATGACTATTTGTCTTTCAGACTTGTGGGCCATCCAAAAGCCCGAGGAATACAAACTTCACTTTGCCAGGTGGAACCATGAGAGCCATCCACTCGATGTGTTTGTGCGTGATCGGCAGGAATGGAAGGCTTGGCAGGAGTTCCGCCCGCATAACAACGCCTTCAATCGCCCCTTCATTTTTTCAGTGGCTCAGTTTTACCACGAGCCGGATGTCTGGATCTTCGGTGGCATTTATCGTGTCTTGGCGAGACATGACGACCGTTACGATGTTGAACTTTGTGATATTGGCCAGAGCTTCGTGGGCAGGCTCAAGATAAGAGTACCGTATCGTGATCGAGCGACACGGGTCAATTTTGAAAATCACTACAGAGAAATCGAAGTCGCCGAGATACTTCCCGAACAATACTCCGGCCGAGCGTTTCCAGGTTTGGAAAGTATTGATCTGTCATTTGACGAGCTTGAAGGCATCGTCAAAAAAGGCCGCGCAGACTGGAGGGCGGCATTAGCTGCAGTGAAGGGAGTGTACCTGATATCCGACGCCGAGACAGGCAGGCGATATGTCGGATCTGCCTACAGTGATGGTGGTATTTGGTCTCGATGGTGCAGCTACATCGACACAGGACACGGCGGAAACGTTGAGCTGCGTGTGCTCGTGGACGATCCAACCCTTGACTATGCCCGCAAGAACTTCCGCTTCACACTGCTCGAGACCAGAACCATGGCCATGCCAGACAAGACCCTGATTGATCGCGAAACATTCTGGAAAGTTGCACTTCTATCGCGCGGCAAGCTTGGTTTGAACCGGAACTAACTCCTACAATCGATGTTTTTGAGGGCGTCAGAACCTGCTGCCGTCCGTACTGCCGACGTACGCACATCCACGCCCACTGCTGGTTTTAGCAATACCGAGGGCGAGACGAACGTTTTGAACGAGACGTTTTCGCAGGATTTTTAAGCGCTTGAATAGACACTGACTTTTCCATGCGTACTGATTTCGGCGAGGTTCGCTCGGAATGAGACTGCGGGGCTTCTCAGACTGATTTTCGCCACTGGCGCAGTCTGAGCGGTTCGCATTCCGCCGCTAAACCCTTTTGAAACCAAAAGGAATTTCGATGCTCATCGGGGGTGTAGGTGAGTTTGCGATATGATTTTGGCGGAAGCGGTGTCCGACTAACATAAGTTCGATCATGATCAATAAAGTTCATTTTATATATTTAAATCAACAGACTGCCGATTCGCCGATCAGCTGGAATGTTCAACTCGATTCACTTGCGTTCCCATAAAATCATGATATTTTCGGGGAACGTTTATGGGAACGGTTTCTGCATGCCCCCAAGGCCATCACTGGGGTGCAGCACAAGTGTGGGAGATCCAGATGCCAAAGAAGCTCAGTAAGGCATTGACCAATTTGCAGGTCAAGAATGCAAAACCCGGTCGGCATGTTGATGGGGATGGCCTGAACCTGCTGGTCAAACCGACTGGTGCGCGGTCTTGGGTCTACCGCTTCATGTTGCATGGTAAATCGAGGGACGTAGGCCTATCGCGCTGCCCTGAGGCAATTGAATTGTTGCAAAAGGTCGGCGGGGAAGAACTGTCGCTTGCACAGGCCCGTGATGTGGCGACCATCTACCGCATGAAGGTCAAGAACGGGATCGACCCCTTGGCAGAACGGCAGCAGGTCGCCGCCGCAGCAGCGGCAGAGCAGCAGGCCAAAGAGGCATCCAGTGTTTCCTTCAAGATGGCAGCGGCCAGCTACATTGCCTCAAATGAGGGCAGCTGGCGCAATGCCAAGCACAGGGCGCAGTGGGCCTCTACACTGGAAACTTATGTCTACCCAATCATGGGCGACATGGTTGTCGCCAACATCAACACGCCACATGTGCTGACCGTGCTGGAGCCGATCTGGAATGAAAAACCAGAGACAGCCTCGCGGGTGAGGGGCAGGATCGAAGCAGTGCTAGATGCGTCCAAGGTCAGGGGCTACCGGCAGGGAGAGAACCCTGCACGGTGGCGCGGGCATCTTGACCAGATCCTACCGGCCCGCCCACGCCTCTCAAGGGGGCATCACAAGGCTGCTCCCTATGGGGGCGTTCCTGACGTGCTGCATGAGCTGCGTAGCCGCAAAGCCATCGCTGCATTGGCACTGGAGTTCACCGTGCTGACCGCTGCCCGTACCGGTGAGGTGATTGATGCTGCTTGGGAAGAGGTGGATCTTGAGAAGGCTGTCTGGACGGTCCCAGCCAGCCGCATGAAGGCGGGTCGTGAACATCGCGTACCCCTGTCACCCCGCGCTTTGGAGATCCTCCGGCAAATGAAAGATCTTGGCGGGGAATGGATCTTTCCCGGGTCTAAAGGTCGGCAGCTGTCAGGCATGGCTATGGCCATGCTTCTGCGGCGGATGAACACTGATGTGACCGTGCATGGCTTCCGGTCAAGCTTTAGAGACTGGGCGGCTGAATGCACGGCGTACCCACATGAAGTTTGCGAGATGGCGTTGGCCCACACCATCGCCAACAAGGCAGAAGCGGCATACCGGCGTGGGGATGTCTTTGAAAAACGTCGCAGGCTCATGGAGGACTGGGCAACCTACTGCGCTGGTGAAGGGATTTCTGAGGCGGAGATCATTCCGATCCGCTCTGTGATGGGGGGTTAAGATGACTAATCAATCTTTTGAGGCCCGCCAAAAACAGCTGATTAAGGAATGGGAGGAAGAGGTCAAAGGCGCTGAGACTGAAGATGAAGTTGGGCATGCCATACTTGACCTCTTTCTCAAAAGTGAGCGACTTCGGCGCGGTGTCGAAGCGCCCTCCCCGGAGCAAACCGTGGTCGACTTTGAGACCGTCGAAAAACTGGGAGATGCACGTTCCCTAGGCCCAGAATTCAGCTTTGCTGAGGCGGCGTTTAGGAGGCTGGTTGACGACCCAGCTTCCGCGATAAAGTACATCGAACAATCAAGGGCGAACTTCAGTCAAGCCCAGTCAAGAGCTGCACAGAAACTCCGGCCTACGAGCTACGATCCCTTTACCGTGCTTATAAATGACTGGGTGACGGCAGAGCCTAACATCAAAGCAAAGCAGATCGGAGAGCGGCTAAGGAAGCACAGCGACATCGATTACGACCGTCAGACTGGTGAGTTTTCAACGGAAGACAGATATACGTTAAAGGAAAGCAACATCGCTAGCCGCGTTTCTGACGCCAAAAAGCGTGTTTCGGGCTAACCGGGTTAGGCACATTCCAGATGAATTAGAACGACCTCATTCAGCATCGAATGAGGAAGAAAATGCCTTCAGACCCAAACATCCCGAAACTTGCCTATAGCATCAATGAGGCCTGCAAGGCCTCTAGCTTGGGCAGAACAACGATCTATGCCCATATTGGTGCCAAGCGCCTCCAAGCTGTGCGCATTGGTGGGCGCACAGTCATCCCAGCGGAAAGCCTGATGGCACTTCTAGGCGTTGGCGGTGACGTTGCATCCGGCTCAGGCCGTCCTGCAGATGAGGCGGGCAAATGAGCAAAATGCCCTTTAGCTGTGCGTCCAACCATGAGTCTGATGACAACTACGCAAAGGTCCTTGCGACCTTCGATCCAAATTGTCGGATCATTGATGGGAAGTGTGGTCTTCAATGGATCATACAGAAACAAGACGGCCAGAGGGCCGGTAGGCCACGGTGGACAGGGTGGCACTACCTACGGCGCCGGGAAAGGCTGATCGATCTCTACCGGCAATTCTGCATCGTGGAGGACCCCGATGTTCTTGAGATACTGGAGCAGCTGGCAGAGATTCATCCGGGCAGGGGAGGCACCAAGTGAGAATCCCTACGCAAGCGCTAATTCTGGCACGTGCTGCCGAACTGAACATTGCAAACTTTGTCGTAGTGCCGTTGGTAGCCAAAGAAAATGGCAAGGCCCCTTTGGTCAAAGGCTGGCAGAAGACAAGGTTAAGCAAAGCCCGTTTTGAGGCGTTGATGGGATCAAATGGGTCCACAATCTACGGCGTCAGGTTGGATCACATGGTCGTGCTGGATCTAGATGAAAAAGACTTGGACTTGGTAGCCCATCTCGAGGAAAGATTTGGCATCGCTAGCGTGAAAGTTGAAACACCTCGTGGGTTCCACCTGTATTACAGCGGTGCGCCAATCGACTTGCCGAGGCTCAGACAAGACGGCATGCGGGTCGATGTCCTTTCAGGGAAAAAACACTACGTCGTTGGGCCGACTTCTATCCGCCCCGGTGGTGGCAGATATGTTGAAGTCTGCGGAAAGCTGGGCGTAACCAAGCTCAACCCTTTTCCAGAGCCATCGGCTAAGCCGTATTCAAAAGCGGCTGCCGTGCTGGCTGGCAGGTTCCTCCCGGATGGCAAAGTGACCAAGGGGTATCGCAATAGGCATCTTTTGAAGCGTTCCCTTGAGTTTGTGCATACCTGCGACACTGAGCAGGAACTCTTATGGAACTTGATGAGTGTGCGTGACGAGGAATGCGAAGAGCCGGGATCTGTCCCTGACGCTGAACTGAGTTACATCGCCCGGTGGGCTTTCGAATTGTACATTCAGGGCGAACTCCATGTGACAACGGGTGGGGTTTTTCAGGTTGATCGGCGTTTTGCAGACCTTCTCTTGTGCGACAGCAACGCCATCGCTCTTTACGTCGCACTCAAGAAAAACTTCGGTCACTTACCCGGCAAGAGTTTTCAGCTTTGCTACAAGGGAATGATGGAGGCCCAGCACATCAATATGTCAAAGAAAGGCTTTGATCGCGCCATCAAAAAGCTCCGCGAAACCGGTGCCATTGTGATGGCAAAGCAGTACTGCGTCGGTGTGCGAAAGCGCACCTTCTGCTTGGGCAAGACGCCACAAGCGGTGACGCTCAAATCAGCGTAGACAACAATCGGCGAAATGGCCGTGATCAAGTATCTTGGGTCAGCCAATGACCCAAAGATATGTTGACGCCACATCATAGTCAAAACTGGGAAACAAGATGTAGACTGTAAAGGGGGGGGATCTTAGGGAGACCCCCCCCCTTTTACACAGGTATGAACAGATAAACACCAAAGCTTATGTTTAGTCACGTTACTCAAACCCCTACATATTGATGTGATCAATTCAACTTATCCAAAGGGTGACACGGACATCCTTGCCATGAACATCCCTTTAAACTTGGGAACTGACGTCGTGATGGCCATAACCCACTTGGTGGGGTCCTGAGAGATCCTGCAGTGCCTATTGAAGGCATATCCAATGTGTGATGAGCAATGCCTTCACAGACGCGCTGGCGGTGCCGATGGGACGCCGTTGTGACTTGTACCAACCATTGACAAGGCCAAGAAGCATTCCTAGCCCTGCCGGAGGCGTATTTGCACGCTCCATCCTAGCCGTTATCCTGCCCGACACTGAGATACACTTATCAATCCGTCTAACCTGCAACCGGCCAAGGTTGTGTACTTGCCATGACAGTTAGTGCAATTCTTCTTGACCCGGTATCATGACGCGAAGGGCATCAAATCTTGCAAGTAAGAAGGTTCAAGCCGGGCTTTGAGGCGCTGGGTTTGGTGGCAGATTTCATTGCGGCAACGCCGCCCTTTGGGGCCTTTGGTGCCGCCAAACTCCTGACGGCATTGCGGCATCAACTTTCCACGGGCTGCCATGTTGCAGGCTTTGAAGATGACGATCTGGTGGCCTATTGTGGATGGATGCCGACCTCGGTCCAAATCGGCCTTGATTGGATGCGCGCCGGGGGCGAATTGATCCCAGTTGAAACTGCGAGAGCAGATGCCGCCGTTCTCACCATTGTTCGGATCACGAAGCGACAGGATGTGCTACCCTTAATCAGAGCATGTCGCGTAGCCAACCCAAACAGGCGCATCTTCTTCAAGCGCGACTATGATTTGGGAGCGGTTACAACCAAGAAGTCCACGGTCATGAACCGAATTTCCAAGTAAGGGCAAGGTATGGCCCTTGGAAGTTCACGTCTGTTGCCCCGCCTTGTGTGAACGTGCCATCTCCGCTCTGGGCGTTATCAACCGAATTCAAAAGCCCTTGCCAAGTTTCAGCCCGGTAGCCAATCTCAAACATCGCGCCGGGAGCAAGATCGAACTGAATGCCGACTGAAGCTTCGGCATTTGTGACCTTCTTGTCTTGAAAATAGCTCCCACTGCCATTGGACGGGTCTTCGCCTCCGCTCTCAGAGTGTTCGTATTGACTGTTGAACTTTCCAAAAACGACAGATTTGGACAAAGAAGAGACGAAGCGTGGTCCCCCTTGCCCCAGTGGAGTTGAGGCAGTTAGCCCAAGTCTTGGCCCAATCGCATTTACCTCATTTTGATGGATATAGCTGCCGACTTTGTCATCGTCCAAATCTTGATACCGATAGCTGATGTCGTTTTTAGCTCGCAGCACTCGGGCGCCAGCGAAGAGGCGCAAACCATAGCTTTGTGACGCGGCGGCATCATACCCCAATTCAAAATCTCCGGTGGTTAGTCGGAGCGAATTGCTGGCCCACTGATCGGTGTTTTCATCGTTTGGCGGTGCCGCGAAACTTGTGGCATCCTCTGTGAATCTAGACTGCACCGAGGCCTTCCAGTCCCACTGGGCATCAATCCTCTCCCCTAAGGTGATAGCCGCAAAGTTAGCGTCTGTGCCGGGCTTCAAAGGTGTCAGATTTCCGATCTTGGCATCTGTAGGGTCTGCAGAAAACGTTGTGTCACTTGCGTTGCCAAGTCGTCCACCAATCACAGTTACGTAAGCAGATCGGTCTGTAGCAAGATTTTGTGTAACAGGATTGGACCAAAGCGGCGCTGCCCATAGGGCAGCGATGACAAAAAGCGAAGATGTTGCCAGTTTGCGGAACCGAAATGAAAAAGGGCGGAACTGACAAACTGTCTCAACAAATTGGTTCGATTGCATCAGCTTCATCCTTCTCAATGGAATGCGCCCATCCGGTCGTCCAGTTTAGAGGTTATTACATAGTCGGGCCTTGATCCATCGGCATCATGCTTTCTGTTGCAGGTAAACGGTAGAGCAGAACGCGACCTGCACAACACTGGCACCTCTTCACAGCCCGCCGCTGTTTGGAACTAAGCCATTAAGAAGGTAAACCTAGGATGCAATCCACATTAGGGCCTTAGAGGGCCGGAGCGCATCGGTAGGACGCAACAGCAAGTATTTTGGGGAATGGGCAGCCTACGATCCACTTCGTGTCATACCGCAAGCCCTCTTGGGGATTTGCCTTTGGTGACGTCTTCGCTGATCAACCGGAGATTGACGATGTTGCCGCTGCCTACGAGGTGATATTCAGGCTTAGGAGCAGGGTCCGTTGTTCGAATGATGCTCAGGGTTCGTGGAACGAGGCAACCCACCGCGCCGGATCACTTCCGGCAGATCAGATGCCAGAAAAGTTCCAATGAACTTTCTCAAGGCAGGCTAGCAAGTCGTGACCAAACTATGACACGCCCAGCCGCTCGAGCCTTTGCCGGATCGCAGTCTCGATCTGGCTGACAGACCGCTCCACCTGTTCCACCTCAACCCGCTCAGTAAACATCCCCGCATGGCGACCCAGCAGCTCCAAGGCCCTGATCCGTGCGCCATCTGTCTTTGCCGTGAAGGCCTCATGCTGTAGCTGGGCAAGGATTGCCTCTTCGCGGTCCAAGACAAGACTGCGCCGGATGTAGTCCTTTTCAGCCTTCAAAACCTCGACCCTTGCAGCAACCTGCGGGTGGCGGACCAACCGCGATGCTTCTGACCATACTGTGGCATCATCCATCTGTGCCGCATCATATGAGGCACGGTACGCGGCAGACTGTGTGTCGCCATCAGCGATACGTGAGGCAAAGGCATTCTGTTTTTGAGTTAACTTTGGCATCAAAACCACCCTTACTGGTCACAAGTGGCACGATACCATTTTTCGCTGTAATTGTAGCAACGATATTTGAAATCACGATATGCTTTCCTTGGCTTCGGAAAGCAAAACGCCCAGACAAACGTAAATCAACCAAGATCCGGTTGTTGGCGGATTTCATTCCGCGTCAAAGGCTGGGGCATATTGCAGCCCCAACAGCATTGTCAGAAAATCAGCACATCCGTATAGGCCAGTGTTGGGTGGCCATCCAGAACACCGATCTGAACCGCTGCGCCTGAGCCGTTGCCATCCGCGTCATAGTACAAAGCGCCCGTGGTTGTGTTGTAGATCACCCGATCCGTTGCAATATGGCCTGTGGTGGCACCAGCTGCTGCATAGAAGGCAGTTGATCCAAGGGTTCCCACAGCACCCAAAGTAGAGAAAACGGTCTTCGAAAGGCTAATATGGTCGCTAGCCGTGGTGAAGTCCGTGATGTGGTCAATGCCGGTCAGTTGGTTGAACACGAAGGTATCTGCGCCAACGCCGCCTGTGAGGAGGTCATCGCCTCCGCCGCCAATTAGGCTGTCATTGCCTGATCCACCGTTGAGAGTGTCGTTGTAGCCAGACCCTGTGAGGGTGTTGACCCCCGCGTTGCCGAGGATGGATAGGGCATTGCCTGCCAAAGAGGCATCGATGTTCAAGGCCGTGGTGGCACTTGTGACCGCTGTGCCAACGGCACCCGTGCCTGTTCCGATCACCACAGTGTCTACTTTGACACCAGAGGTCAGCGTAAGGGTGCTGCCCGTGGTCGAGGTGAACCGCAGCTCATCCGTTCCCGTGCCACCCGTGATCACCTCACCTGTGGCAAGATCTGCCGCCAGTGCCACCACGAAAACGTCATTCCCATCATTGCCCACTAGGCTATCGGCCCCCGCTCCGCCCACCAGCGTGTCATCTCCTGCGCCACCCGTCAGCGTATCGGCGAATTTTGATCCGGTCAGTGTGGTCGCGGCCCCGGTATCGGTTACGCTGTAACCAAGGGTTCCGCCTGTCACTGCGGCGAGGTTCACCGCAAAGCCATTGGTGGAAAGCGTGGCCGTGCCAGCATTGGTAGTGCCAGTGGTGGCTGTCCATGCAGATGTTACGGTGGCATTTGCGGTGGAACTGGCGGCAACGGTGAAGATATCTGCACCACCCAGATCGGTGATGCTGTCCGTGCCGGATGCCACTGTGAAGGTGTCGTTTCCTGCGCCGCCTGTCAGCACATCATTGCCAAGACCACCCACCAACGTGTCTGCCCCACCGCCTCCAGCCAAGGTGTCTGCCCATGAAGAACCGGTCAGTGTGGTTGCGGTGGATGAGGTGTTGGTCACGCTAAAGCCGGACGACCCACCTGTCACCGCCGCAAGGTTTACAGCAAAGCCTGCCGTAGTCAGCGTGGCTGTTCCGCCGCTGTTGGCTGTCCCTACGGTCGCTGTCCAAGCCGCGCTAACAGTGGCATTCACCGCCGCTCCGCTGACCACTGTGAAGATGTCCCCGCCGCTCAGATCTTTGATGCTGTCTGTGCCAAGTGTGATGGTGAAAGTGTCGTTGCCCGCCCCACCCGTTAGGCTATCATTGCCATCGCCGCCGATGAGCGTATCTGCGCCAGAACCGCCGGATAGGGTGTCTGCAAACTTTGATCCCGTAAAGGTTGCAGCGGTCGAGGCGCTGTTGGTGACTGTATAGCCCGCAGTTCCGCCTGTGATGGCCGACAGGTTCACCGCGAAGCCCGCACTGGTCAGGTTGGCAGCTGTGCCAGCATTGCTGCTCCCAGCGGTAGCTGTCCAAGCGGCAGTGACGGTGGCGTTGGCGGTTGCACCAGAGGCAACGGTGAGGACATCACTGCCACTGAGATCGGTGATGGCATCAGTTCCAAAGCCGATGGTGAAAGTGTCATTGCCTGCACCACCTGTCAGGCTGTCATTGCCAAGGCCCCCCATGAGGGTGTCGTTTCCAGCGCCACCGATCAAGGTATCTGCCAACGATGACCCCGTGAAGCTCGCCGCCCCACTTGTGTTGGTCACCTTGAACCCAGCCGTACCGGTGGAGATTGCCGATAGATCAACGTTGTAGCCAGCTGAGGACAGGTTGGCTGTACCGCTGTTGGTGCTGGCCGCTGACGCGGTCCATGCTGACGTAACTGTGGCATTTGCAGTTGCGCCTGAGGCCACCGTCAGAACATCGCCACCGTTCAGGTCGGTGACCGTGTCAGTGCCAGACCCCACAGTGAACGTGTCATTCCCAGCCCCACCGGTCAGGCTGTCATTCCCCGCCCCGCCATCCAGCGTATCGTTGCCACTGCCACCTGTCAGGGCATTGGTCCCCGCGTTGCCGATCATGGTCACAGCACTGGTCAAAGCCGCACCATTCACATTCAGCGCAGTCGTTGCAGTGGCCACCGCAGCAGCCACTGTCCCCGTGCCGATCACCACCCGTTCAACCGTCACATCAGAGGTCAGGGTCAGCGTGCTGGCGACTGTGGAGGTAAAGCGCAGTTCGTCCGTACCGCCCCCACCTGTGATCACCTCACCTGTGGCAAAATCGGCAACCACGCCCACAACGAACAGGTCATCCCCATCGCCACCCAGCAACCTATCCGCCCCAGCCGCCCCTGTGATCGTGTCATTGCCAACGCCACCATCTATCAGGTTGGCGTTTCCATCACCGGTCAGCGTGTCAGCAAATCCAGACCCTGTCAGGTTCTCAATCGTGGCCAGAGTATCGGTTCCAGCCCCACCCGTGGCCTGAGCCGCCGTAACCGCCAGACTGACTGTCACGCCCGCAGTGGCACTGGCATAAGAGGCCGTGTCCGTCCCAGCCCCACCGGTCAACACATCGTTGCCAGCACCACCATCCAGCGTGTCGCTTCCATCCCCGCCGTTCAAAGTGTTCGCAGCCGAGTTGCCGGTCAGCAAGTTGTCGAGCGTATTGCCAGTGCCATTGACAGCCGCAGACCCTGTCAGGGTGAGGTTCTCAACAT
>Ga0114958_10000651_pt1 | contig 29504 bp, 17 predicted proteins | sample C_130208_EF_Meta_FD_89577 | JGI IMG/M metagenome (GOLD analysis project Ga0114958, IMG submission 89577) | Freshwater microbial communities from Lake Croche, Canada to study carbon cycling - C_130208_EF_MetaG | ecosystem: Environmental > Aquatic > Freshwater > Lake | place: Lake Croche, Canada... | reverse complement strand
ATCCTATGGAAATGGTTTATGGGTGACGGTTGGTTATAACAATTCCCCTACAAGCACAATACAATATAGCTCTAATGGTTCAAATTGGTATACGGTAAATTCTGGTATGTTTATTGGTGGATATGGAGTAGCATATGCAAATGGATTATGGGTGGCTGTTGGAAGTGCGCTAGACTCTCTAAGCACAATTCAATATAGTTCTAATGGTTCAAATTGGTATGCGTCACGTTCTGGCGGGTTTATTAGTGGACATGGAGTATCCTATGGAAATGGTTTATGGGTAGCTGTTGGTAACGCAAACTTGCCAGTAAGTTCAATTCAATATAGCTCTAATGGTTCAGATTGGTATGCAGCAAATTCTGGCGGGTTTAATTTGAATAAGGGTAATGGCGTATCCTATGGAAATGGTTTATGGGTGGCTGTTGGTGATGATAATACCTCAGTAGGCCTTATTCAATATAGTTCTAATGGTTCAGATTGGTATGCGGCAAATTCTGGTGGGTTTAATGGTTTCAGTGCATATGGAATAACATCATTTAGAACTATAAAAACTACGATAGATACAGATAGTATATATACATCTACCCTCACAGCAGAATTCTTAGAAGCGAGCACAATAACCACATATTCTCTACAAACAAGCACACTTCTAACAAATTCTCTACAAGCGAGCACACTTCTAACAAATTCTCTACAAACAAGCACACTTATAACAAATTCTCTAGAAGCGAGCACAATCATCACATATATTCTGAAAACAACAAGCACAATAGCGAGCACACTTGTAACAAATTCTCTACAAACAAGCACACTTGTAACAAATTCTCTAGATTATTATACACAATATACACAGCCTTTATGGGTAGCTGTTGGATATAGTAATACCTCAAATAGAGTAATACAATACAGTACTAATGGCTCTAATTGGTCTAATACAAATATATCTGGATTAAATAATGGTAAATGTGTAGCATATGGAAATGGTTTATGGATGGTCGGCGGTGAGGCTAATATATATACAAGTTCTATTAAATATAGTTATAATGCTTCTGACTGGTATTCTCCCAATTTATCTGGTTATACTTCTCCTGTATATGGAGTAGTCTATGGAAAGAGGTTATGGGTGGCTGTTGGCCAAGGGGCTTCTTCTAATAATACAATTGAGTATAGTTCTAATGGACTCAACTGGTACAATGTGAGGTCTGGTGGTTTTTCTAATGATAGTCTATATATTGGTCGTGGAGTAGGTTATGGTAGTAATTTATGGGTAGCTGTTGGTGACGGTGGCTCCTCTACATCAACAATTCAATATAGCTCTAATGGTTCTGATTGGTATGCGTCACGTTTTGGTGGATTTAATAGAAATCATGGAAATGGAGTAGCTTATGGAAATGGATTATGGGTTGCGGTCGGCCAAGCTAATAATGCAGTAAGCACAATTCAATACAGTTCTAATGGTTCAGATTGGTATTCGGCTAACAATGGTGGATTTTCTAACAATGATGGGACTAACAATGTTGGAAATGGAGTAGCCTATGGAAGTAGTTTATGGGTAGCAGTAGGTGTTAGCACCTCTCCTATAAAGTCAATTCAATATAGTTCTAATGGTTCAAATTGGTATCCAGCTAATTCTGGAGGATTTTCTAATAGTCTACTTAATAATTATGCTTATGGAATAGCATATGGTAGTAGTTTATGGGTAGCTGTTGGTTTTACTGATGGAAATATTACATCCACAATTCAGTATAGTTCTAATGGTTCTGATTGGTATTATTCTCGTAGTGGTGGATTTGGTTATGATACTTTTAAAATGGGTCTAGGTGTCGGCTACGCGCCAGTTACATCATCAATAACAAGTCTAAGTGTAAATAATAATCAGTTAAGTCTAACTTACGCAAATATGACCTTAAACTTTACACCAAGACTCATGCAATCACTCATTGACCTATCATAGACATCCTAAAGAAATCTACTTCAGCCAATATAGGAGTATGTCTGATTCAGGACAGGATAAATTCTATCGACCCTATGTTTCAGATAATGAAACAGGTTCAGGTTCAACCTCAGGAACGTCAACGCCGACTAGCTCTTCAAGCGATTCAGATAAGTGGTCCTTTACAGAAGACCAAATATCCAGAACTGTCGGCGGTCCAAATTTCCAAGCCCTTGCTCAGAACTTATTCAAAAACCGGTCAGATTTAATGCCAGAACAATCCACAATAACACAATCAGTTTCTGAAATATATGCAAATATTGGCGATAGTCTTTTACCCGACTCTATAAAAAACAATAAAAATAATGTCAATACCACTTTCAATACCGAGATAACAAGAACCACCTCTATCTTAACAATTGATTCTGCCAACAGAGATAAAAAAGTATTTCCACAGCCGACATATTGTGTCCTACGATTTCCAAAGTTATATAGAAATATTGTATCTATTACATTCGCAGAAATAAAACTATTAACTTCTATATATTTTTTTAGTAAGACAAAGGGAAATACAGACATAACAATATATGAAAAGGGAAGAACCTATCTTGACGATAATAATAATGTTCAATCAACTATTATAAAAACTTATATAAATGATGGGTCATATAGTATTGCTAACCTCGCAACACAATTACAAAACCAATTAAATAAAGTTCCTCTATTTTATGATTATATAAATGGTTTTAACGATTTTCTCCCTTTATTTATATCAGGTGGTGACTTAGCGATTGTTTTTAATCAGCCAGGCGACTTTTATTATGACGCAGATTCAGAATTATATGTAGACAACCCTACAACTGATATTATATCCTCACATTTTTGGATAAGTAGATATCCATCTCTTCAATCATATTCTCTTGATAATAGTATAGTAGGTTATTATTATCCTGTATTAAAATATTATTATATGAATAAACTATTAGACGATATTAATCTTTCACCTGGTTTGGGAATTGACCCAGATATTATAACAACAGAAGATGTTTTTAACAGAATTATGTATTCATTTCAAGGCCTCTCTGATACAGTCGTAATAGCAGTTATAAGAGCAAATACAACATTCTTAGACAAATACAGATTACAGAATACATTTCGTTATTCATTAGTTAATCAATATACAGTTACTGTAAATCCTCAAACACAATATGTATCTATCACTTCAACAGGATTAAACACCTCCTTATCAAATTTAATTGTTACCCAACAAAGTATTTATTTAAATCAGGCCTTATCTAATCTTTTTATAAGCCAAGGTGATTATAATAATTTAGCACAATCTAATATACAATTATCAGCTGTTATACAAGGAATGTTTAATTTTTATCAAACACAATTCGTAACTTATTTTGGAGTACCTTGGAATCAGTATTCACTTTCATATTATATGAATTCATCCAATCCACTCTTGCTTAGAAACGGTCAAAATGCCTCAAATATTCCTAGTAATTCTACAGAAGCTTATGCGGCAGGAATTACTACATATTCAAACTCCATTTTTACTAATCAATCATCTATATCATATTGGCCATCGTTTTCAAATGTGACAAATACGGTAGCCTTCACAAACTTAAGTAATATAACAAGTTCATTTAATTATACATATTCACCAACACTGAACACGATTACATCAAATAATTCATTTATTAGTAAGTCAAATATCCTATATTCTCAACTTTTAACAAACTCAGCTACAGTTGTGTGCCCTATTCAAGCTGGAAAATACACTGTTATAAGATTTATTAATCCTGTTCGTCAAACCTTAGAGATTGAAACTCTTCCTCGTCCAACAGCATATCGGCTTCCATTATATAATAAGTCAAACTATGACAGCCTTACAAATAAATATTTTAATATGTCATATACATTTACATCAAATCTGCCCTATGTACCAAAACAAAACTATACAACAATATATGATAATCTTACTTCTAATAGTATTATACAAATACCAGGTTGGAGTAACAATACAACATGGGAGCTTTCATATATATCATCATTGGCATATTATAACTATACTGCAAATCGTATTAATATTACAAATCTTAATGGGTCTCTATATTATCAATTTACAACCCCTACAAGTAGCACGCCTTTATTAAACTCAACATTTACATATTCATTAAATCTGAGCTTTTCATTTTATAGTGATATTACTATAACAAACGCAATAAGCACCTTAACTGATTATACAGCCTTTGTGTATCATGATAGAGCGGCCTTTATGGCGGATGCCAATCTAAATGCTACTAGAAACGAAAATCCTTATTTTTATAAATATTCCTTATACATTTCAACAAATACAGACAACAATAATCTCCAGTTTACAACATATCCCAACCAAACATACTATGTTACTCTAAGACCAAATAAAATAAATGGATTTCCAACATCCTTTGTGGCTGTTGTTCCTTGGTTTCCTAGTTCAAATCATATAACTACACAGAGCCTTAGTATTACAGATTTAAATCCTTCAAAGGATGTTCTATTATCAAATTTCAGCACTCTAGTAACTACAAATTTTAATTATGCTCAAGTATATGATTCAAATTGGATTCAATTACCTATTACAAGCTCATTATTGGGTAAATATTCAGGAACATCAAATTTTCATATTATTACTTCAAATTTGCCAATGGGCCATGATACAAATGGTATAAGCACTGATTTCCTAGATTATATTCCCTTTGTTATTAATTCACCTTTAGAGGCGTTTAATCCAAGTATTAATTTAGGGATTGACCCAATAAATAATTATTTATTTCAGTCTAACTCTCCCTATATAGGAACTTATATTTATCCAGTGGGAAATAATACAATTATGACCCCTGGTATTAGAAACCAATATTTTCCTACTACAGTTACTGGACATGAATATAAAATTATTCATTACTACTCTGTAACATACCTACCAGAATCTGTATTAAATACCCCATATTTCAATTCCAATTACATAACAAATACGCCATCTCAACTTCCATATAACTTAGACACTACAAATGGCGTTCCAATTTCAGGATATACTTATGACCCTTTAACTAAAAACCTACAATTAGATAGAGGTGTTATAGGATTTTCATTTATTCCAGGCAAGGGGGTTTGGGATTTAAAACGGTTTATGTTTCGTAGCGCGATAAGTGATTCAAATAATGACCCAAATAGATTTATATCGTATCTAGGAATTTATTTACTATCTGACATTATCAATCAGGATTCAGTCAATCTTCAGTTAAGTAATGCCTTAGTTGTATTATCAAACTCGGCGCGAGTAACTTATACATCAACCTTTACTGAGGTAACAGGCGGCTTTGATACAAAGGGCGGGACATATTATGAATTTACAAAAGATTCATCCTTTTCAAATGTTAATTTACTTGGCTATTCACAAAATCCTAATACGATGATTAATCAGCCAGAATCAATATATGTCTGTGTATCTTTTACCAAAGGAGGTTCTGTAAATACTATTAAGGCCCTAAGTGGTTCCAGTATACCCTATCCATATTATAATGGTGTTTATACAAGCTCTATATATTTAGATGGTTCGTCTTCATATACAAATGGCCAAGGTGTTCTGTTTCCTTCTACAATTGGACAAACACAATGGCAGGTTCCAGATTCTACTGCATATGCTCCTATACAAAGTCCTACACAATCAATATATGGAAATTCAATACCTATAGGCACAAGTGTAGTTATATATAAAAAATATAGTAATATCCTTGTAAATAATAATTTCTTAAAACCATGGGCAATTCCTAGTAGACCTACAACAATAAATGTGAATGTAGTTGGGTTTATGTTATTACAGGATTCTCAAATAAATATATACGAATATAATCAGTATGATATTTCATATCAATTTACCAACCCTGTATGTATTTTTACTATAGATGAAATATTTAGTTCAAGAGAATTTACATCATTACAAGCAATCACTGGTAATGATACCTATTATTATTTCTTAGGATTTAGTAGTAAGGGCTCAATAACCACAATTCGTATTAAACAATTCAATCCAGTTACGGGTGAAATGTTAGAAATGAGTCTACCAACTTTTAATATATCTCCAAATGGTATAATAAAGTCTTTTACAATAAATAATATAAATCAGCTGGTCATTATTTATCAAATTGGTACACTTACAACTTTTTATTATACGGCCGCCGATTTTAGAATTTCTCCTATAACTTCCAATAGCCTTCCTCTAGTAAGCACCGCAACACATGCCATGAATGCCGACAGTACAACTTTATATTGGTTACAACAGAATACTAATGATTTAGGTAATATTATATATGAGTGGAACCTTTCATCAAATTTTCCTGGAATAAAATGGACTTGTAGTGATTCATCATTATTTTGGAATCAAATAGCCATGATAACCTATGATGATATTCCTGATATTAAAAATCGCTTATTTTTAACTAATACATTATCTACAACTACAAATACAATATATTATACAAGTAATTGGTCTTCCAATAATTTTTTCTTAGATACTATAAATAAACCCGATTTTACTGTTCAAAGTATTTATTCAGGATATTCAGGCTCAATGTGGGTTATTGATGCAAATAATTTAGTTATTTGGGGAAATCGTAACCAGCAGGTAGATATTCCTGGTTTAATTAGCCCAGCCTGGCAAATGTTTTATCCATTCCAGAAAATAACTCTAGAAAGGGTAAATAGTAATTATGATCCAATGACTGATTTAAGAAATATATCTTATCCAGAATATCCACATACACAATTATTTTATTATGACAACACTTTATCTTATAATAATGATATACCAATAGCATGGGGATTAGAAAAAAACTCAATGAAATCTGATACATCTTTTAATGGTTATTATTTTAACAGTCATATATCACCATTTTCAATTAGTAAATCTAAGGTGCCAACAGATTATAAGTATATTGTTATAAGAGGATATACTCCTACAGAAAACTCTGAGGTTTTATTACGGTTTGTAATACCAAATAAGTATACATTTGGATATGTTACTACAAATGAAATTATTAATGAAATATCAAATACTTATAGCAATATTGATATAGATTATAGCACAGTTCTTTCTAATTTTAATAGTGCATTTAATCAGAACACTGTTTTTGGGTCCAATTTAATTCCCAATTTTAATGGACAAGAAATTCTCTCGTCTAATTTTAATGATTTTAATTCGCAATTAACTAGTTTATATACACAATTTTCTACAATCAATGCCAATACTACAACAATTAATTCATATATAAATACAAATATATCTAACTTTATTGGATTAAATTTATCTAAAATATTACCCAGCTCTGCCCTTAAGAGTCAAGTATTTACTTCACCTTTGTTATTTAGTATTTTATGGAATTCTTCCTTATTGCCCCTGTATAAATCATTGACCGATAATTGGGGGTTAGGATATAATTTAGGATTTAAAAAGTTAGATTCACCATATAGTATACAACAAAAATCTTCAAGTTTCTATAAAATTCTTGAAGACTATTTATATTTACGATTAAGTCCAGAATATAGTATTAATACACTTGATGTAACTAAATCTGAAAATTTAAGTCTTACACGTGAATCAACAGGAAGTATTAAAGAATATTATGGGAAATTACTACTTGGAGATTTTAATACCTATAGTCGTACCTTTATAAGTAATCAGGTTACATTTAATCCTCCAATAGCAAAGTTAGATAAATTATCATTTGAATGGATTGACCCCAATGGAGTCAGATTAAATAATAATGACTGTGAGTGGAATGGTAGTATTGTTATAACAGAATATGGAAGCACTCAGACCCTTGACTCACTGATACCAGGAACACAACCAGTAGCACAGGCGCAAGTAGCACAGGCAATACAACCCCCAGGAGCCACAACAAAATAATACTTATTCTTTTAATCATGTATAGTTAGAATGTCATATGGTTTAACACCGGCTAAGTTTCCAATCGCAAATGATAAAACTCTGGATCCTAAATTATCTCATTATAGCGCACCAAGACATTGGGATCCTACAATGGTGTATCGTTATACGGTTCCAGAAATATATGGTGCCCAAGCACTCCCGATGGACCCTAGACCTTGGACAAAGATATGTCTTGAATATGTAAACAGTGGTCCAGCCGAATATGCTCCAGCTCCTCCATCTGATATGGTTTTCACTGGTGCAAGCAGTGCCAAACCACCATCAAGATATCTTGAAGCGATAGATAATGAAAGTCACTTACGCCGCTTAGATAGACCACTTAATAAAGATTTACTCACCAAGGGTCGGTGTAAATCAGTACAGTATGTTCTACCCCAAAATTCCGATGCCTTACAACAGTATGTTCTGTTACCTCCACAAAATGCTCCTAGATCTGCTATGGCTCGCGAGTTAGCTGACCCTGCCGTTCTAGAGCGCAATGGCCAGTATAAGTGTTCAGAAGAGGCTATGATATGTAGTCTAAAGGGGGCCCCGAGATTCTTCTTAAATGCCACTAAGCAGAATCGCTATAATCAAACTGATAACAAGTGTGGGTCACTTCTATGGCAACGAACTAACGGGCAAAATCCTCGCTCAAAGGCCTAAATAATAATCTAGCCTTGAGTATGCCAAAACGAAAACTCTCTGAAGCATATTCAGAAGAAAAATCACAGGCAAGGAAAAGAAATATATCTGAAATACAGGCTCCTTCATACATTCAGTCTAAACGCCTACATTCTTATCCAGAGTTTGATATACTTGCCGCACATTATAAGGGCTCAATAACACGAGCAGATATGTCAAGGAAAAAATACCTCTTTTATACCATATAGATAACTAACTCGGTCTAAGGTATAATAACTAATACAATAAGTATGGAACTACAAAAAACTCTTCATGAGATTTTTCTAGCTTCACCTCCAAATAGGTTTGACTCGTTTATATTAGCCTGTCAAGCCTGGTATACAAGGCCGGCCCATAATCTACAGGAACTTAAGACTCGTGAAAATAAAAAACTCAAGGGTGATATTTTTGAAACATTCTGTGTCCTGTATCTTCTGTCCTGCCGAGGCTATGATAAGGCATGGCGCCTTGAGGATGTTCCAGAAGAAATTCTAGCCACCCTTTCTCTTAAACGGCGTGATATGGGCATTGATATAGTATGCCAAAAAGGCACCACTTTTTCGGCGGTTCAGTGTAAGTATAAGGCGCCGACTGGAAAAAAACTGGGACTATCCTGGAAGGCCTTATCAACCTTCTATGCCCTCTGTATGCGCTCTGGACCCTGGGATAAATATATTGTAATGACAAATTGTAATTATATCTGCCATGTTGGGAAAAAATCAGAGAAGGACGTCTCTATCTCTCTACACGCATTTCAGAATATATCAAGCACGCAGTGGGTTAATATGTGTGGCCTTACTGGTCAGCCCTTATCTGAACCGGCCCCCACATTAACTCAAGAAGAACTTCGCAATGCGCGCCTTAAACACTTTGTATCTAAAGATGTATAACAACTTATAAGTAGTATGCAACAGCAACAACTACAGCAACCTCAGGTGGGGGGTATGAATCAGATGCTGGAAATTTTTAAGATGCAGTATCTGATGAAATTTATGAATGACAGTTCTGGAAAGGGGTCAATATGGACTATGGTGGCTCTTATGTTCTATGATCAGTTTGCGCGGCTTGCTCCAGTTTGGTTTGGTCTTCTCTTTGCCTACTTTGCACAGGCCAATCAGAAGCCAACAAAGCAACTTGAACTTATGATGACTTCGCCGCCACCGCCTGCCTCTAAGTCTGTTAGGGCCTGTATTCAGTTTGAGCGGCCGGCAGAAGCAAAGGCGGTTGATCCTCGCATAGACGCAGTTATGTATCATGTCTGTAATCTTCCAGATGTGCGTAGTCTACGGTATAATGGCATTGAAATGATTCCAAATTTCAAGGATATTATTATGATTGAGAATGATGTCTGGTTTGAGATTCTCAATCCTCAGAACGTTCCTCTGGCAGGCGCAAACAAGGAAATGAAACTAGAGCCAATTCTATATAGACTTTCAACCTATGACCATGATATTACTTGGCTACATAAGTTTGTTGAAGAAGCTATGGAGCGCTATGAGCAAGAGAAAAAGAACAAACTCGGCTCTGAAACCTATTACTTTGACATGGTCACCTCCGCTGGCGGATTATATAGAAATCCTATAAGTAATCAGGTATGTATGTTCAGCAAGAGTAAATTTCAGAGTAATCGCTCATTAGGAAATGTCTATCTACGTCAGATTGATGAGCTCAAACAGAGAGTAGAATTCTTTATACGGCGGCGAGACTGGTATGATTCTAAGGGAATTCCTCACACTCTAGGAATTGTTATGTATGGTCATCCAGGATGTGGAAAGACTAGCACAATTAAGGCAATAGCAAATGAGACTAAACGGCATATTTTTAATATTGCCCTGAGTGAGATAAAGACTAAGGAGGCTCTTAAAGACCTATTCTACAATGATGTTGTTCATAACTTTGTAGATGGTAAATTAGAAGTTCTTAATATTCCTATAAAGCAGCGTGTCTATGTTATTGAGGATATTGATGCCATGGAATCTGTTGTTATTAAACGGACAGCCGACCAGGTGAAGAAGGAGGAAGAGAAGAAACTCAAACTAGATGCTGAGGTAGAGCTTCTGAAACAGACACAGGGAATGGATGCCGCAAATCGCATGTTAAATGGGAAAGGTAAGGAGCCGGCAGATTCATTAGACCTTGCCACCTTACTTAATGTCTTGGATGGTGTTCGTGAGACTCCTGGGCGGATTATTATATTGAGCACGAATTATCCTGAGCGTCTAGATGAGGCCCTGTTACGCCCTGGGCGCTTTGATATGATGATTGAGTTTGAGAAGCATAATCGTGAAGTTCTAAAACAGCATATTGAGAAATATTATGGTGTAAATCTTAGTAGAGAACAGGCTGAAAAGTTAGATAATACTCTACTACACTTCAAATGGACTCCTGCCGAGGTAGGACAGATTCTCTTCCGTCGTATCCAGGATATAGACCATGCTATTGACGATTTACTTAATGAGGACCCTGCAAAGTTATTTAAGTTTAGTCAGCTAAAGAAAGAAACTGAGGCCCCAATAAAGGAGATGGGGACAAACATTGAAAGCCTCCTGGAAGTCACCGAGTCAACAGACTCGGTCCAAAAAAAAAAGACTGAGCCTGAGGCTGAGCCAGTATTAATTCCAATTGAAATCAATGATTTCATAACAGAAATTGACGCAGAGTTTGCCCAGACTAATCTTTATCTTCTAGAGTCTTCAAACGAATTGCGCACACATAGTCTAACAGAGTATAAGATCTACCTACAAACTCTGAAATCAACACTAACTTCTGATTCTTCTTCTGACAATATTCTATCAGAAAACTGGATAGTCTTTAAGGCGGCCAGAGATTCAATGAAGGCTCCTAAACATGAACCTAACCCCATAAGTAATAGTGATGACGAAATGTTTATGGGAGGGTTTTCAGGCGGTATGTCAATGGGTATAGACGGGCCGACAAAGGAGCAGGCCGAGGCTGGAAAAGTGGCAAATGATAAGATAAATCTATTATTTGAAAATAAGGGTGAGCTAATAAGTATTCCAACCTTTGATAGTGATTCTACTGAAATAGCAAGGCAGTATGTAGCCTCAATTCATTCCTTTGAAGAAGCACAGGATAGTTTTTTTCAAGGGTTCCTAACAAACACTGAGCCAAAGGGACTTGATGACTATTTCCAGGAAACGCTAGTTTAGAGTCCCTGTTTACCCTTCCACATCTTGAGTAACACCTCATAGAGGCCCTTAGCCTTTACAAGGTCTATGCCATGAAAATCCCACAAGAGTCCATAGAACGGATGTATAATTTGTATGCGTTCTATTGTCTGATTAGTTGTTATTAAACATAGGTAGGCCATAAGCCAGGCCTCAACCCACATCGCATAATCAGGTTTTTTCTCTCCACAAATTCTAACTAGTTTCTTATCACTTATAAAATCTGTTGTGACAGGACGAATATCATCGGTATAAAATTCAGGATTCAGGGTCAGGTCGCTATTAATATCAAAATTGGAAATCAATGAGCGCTCTAGAGTCTCTAAGAAAGGGACACAAGTCTCTATCTTATCCTTCATTGTAGATGCCCTATAGAGACCTGCATTGCGTCCTCCAGATGCCTGGTCAAGGCAGCCAACTCTCCAAATATCCAGAAGGCATTCGCGCCATGGAAGTTCCTTGTTTACACAACGCTTCCAAGAGCGAAGACAGTCTAAGCGATACTCTGTTGGAACAGTACGTTGTGTAGTGCTCATACTAAACTCATCTAAACTATAATCTTCATTTCGCAGACAATGTATTTGACTACGAATCTTTGAAAGTAATTTCGTAGCCTCTATAGTCTCCTTTTGAGACCAGCCAAGTCCTCTTTTATTAGCATCCTCTTCAACTTGAATATATTCTACACCAGGAAGGTTCTTAATATCAGAAAAAAAGCGGCGCGCCATAGATTCTATCTCCTCACACCACTTATCCCAAAAAGGCTTATCATCCTTAAAAATAGGAATTGTAAATATCATTCGTTCCTTAACAACATCCTTAAATTCCTCCTGCCATCCTCTCAGCTCTATTAAACAACGCTTAATCCAAAATCGCACAAAGGCTTCAAAATCACTGGCATCGGCCCATTCAGGAATCTTCCAGGTTTCTCCGCTTGGAAAGAATTGCTTTTTTCTATATGGAAGAAAGACATCTGTATCCTTCCAGGGAACTAACCCAAGCCTACGTATACCCTGCCATTCAAGACCATCAGGAGCTTCCATAAGATTCTTAAGGCTCGGTAGACCAGCCTCTCCCTCATAATCACTGAAGGCGTATTTAGCAAGGCCATGAAAGGTCAGAAACTTATATCCAATCTCACGAATAAACCGAGAAATAGTCCTTTCATTTCCATGATAGGTCATGAACATGTATTTTCTCGCACGTGTACAGGCCACATAGAAAAGGCGCCGTTCACCAATAACTTCTTCAGGAGTTTTTCTAGAAGGAAGAAGGTCGTCATTTAATGAAATCAAAAAAGTAACATCCCATTCAAGTCCCTTAGAGCCATGAAAGGTTGTAAGGTCTACAACATTCTCATCTTGATCTAGCCCTCCTTCCGCAGTTAGAAACCGCGTCTTGATTCCATTATGGGCAAATATTTCCTCTATTTGATTTAGGGCACTATTATTACGAGCTAGAATAGCCACAGTTCCCTTAGAGACCTTACGATATTCATCTATCTTTCTTGTAATCCATACACCTTCATCATTAATACGATTAAAATAGAGAACTTCTGGTTTTTGCCCACCCTTTCTATAAGCCACCATATCCTCTTTCCATTCCAGAGTTGGAATTCGTGCCATAAGGCGATTTGCCACGGCAACTATGGCTTCAGTAGACCTATAATTGACCTTAAGTTGATAGTCCTTGACAGGCGGAACATGAATATGATAGTCTAAGAGGAAATTGGCAGATGAGCCGCGCCAGGTATAGATATTCTGTGCGTCATCTCCCACAATAATACTATGACATCCAAGATGGCGAATCGCCTCAATAATCTCCCATTGAACTCGGTTAATATCTTGGAATTCATCCACTACAATATAACGAAGGCCCTCAACCCATTTGCGTCCCTTCTTAGTCTTGAGCCATTTTAACCAACATACAGGGAGTTCATCAATCATAAGAAGATGACCGGTAGCTCCTACACCGCCTATCGTACTCAAGACATCGCTTGCAAGGGCGTGGAAGGTTCCAGCCCATATATCAACATGTCCAATAAGGCGTCTAACACGACTCAACATATCTCGGGCAGAATTACGACTGAAGGTAAGTAGGACAATCTGCTCTGGCAGGGCATTACCTTCTGTTAAGAGCCACGCAATCCGTGCCGCAATTGTAGTGGTTTTTCCAGAACCTGCTGAGGCCAGAATTCTTTGATGTAGATTTGGATCGGCTGTGACAACCTCATACTGTTCTGGATTTAAGGATACAGAACCATAAGAAAAACTTAATGTTGTATTCATCTTATATTAATTATATAAGAATTGTTAAAGCCCTATACTCTTACATACATCACTGTGTGAAATAGTGATAATACAGGATCTACTATCTTGAACACCCCCAGTTAATTTCCATGACAGTGCCTCACTATCAAAAAAGGCTCCACATATATAAAAAAATATTCCTTTATAGTCCTTGCTTGATATAAGTTCATTACAGTATCCTATGACCTCTGGTTTCTCTGTGTGAGATAGAACAACAACACCAACATTACAACCCCCACCATTATTTATAAGCGTATGTGTAAAACACCAAACCTTGCCATCATATACAACTCCACAAGCACCTCCGCGAACTGTATTAGGAATATTATAAGGGATTGTAATATCTGTTGGAGGCTTATTGAAGTCTGTAAACTCTAGAACCTTTAGAGGTGTAAACATATAAACACAATGTAGATTTCCTGAGGGACTTTCCCACCAAGTCCAATTCTTTTCTGCCGAATCTGTTAAATTACCTCCATATATTGGTATATACTCTTCAACAATATTTAAATCCTTGAATTTTCCAACTACAAGTCTATTGAATGTTTTTATGCCTGGTGTATAAGGGTATATAAAGGTATATGAGCCATATAACTCATCCTTCCAATTAAAGAGCCTTACATCTTCACGACATATATTATCACATTTAATGGAAACACATCTCTTAGTAGATATAAGTTCAAGGTCAGATTGAATAAATTTAGTATCAGAAGATCTAACAGAGAATATTATTTCTTCATCCCCAGTATATATATATTTATACTTATTATCTTTATAACATATAACAGATGAGTTAAAATTATATTCCTTACCAACCTTGGGTAAATATTCTATATCTAAGATTCCAGAAATCATACAGAATAAATTAGAAGAAATACTTAATGATACATAAGAGTTATGTTTATAATAGATAGGTGTAAAAATAATAGGACGATTCAAATTCTCTATAGCCTCATTCATATATTTTTGATTATCAATATATATATATTTAATAATATCATTATTAAAAGTTTTAATTCGTGAATTATTTTGATTTATGTCAATAGAAGTTATAAATATTATATTGCTGAATTGCATTAATAAACCAAAAAAGATAGAATCAAAACTTCCTAACCAAAAAATAGATTCAATATTCATAGCCTTTATTAAATTGTTATATAAATGAAATAAATCTTGTTTGTCTATTGAATCATTCATAATTATTTATTTAGACACGTATTTCTTTTAGACGGTTTATCTGTCTAAACAACTTGATACAATACAACCAGTATGGACAAAATAGAAACTGACCTAAGGACCTTCTGCTTTCAGGCGCCGCGCTGGATGCTCTTAGAGATTCAAGCCTTCTGGTATGGTCTTATAAGTTGGTCTATAACCTGCGCAGAAGACTTGATAGTTCCAGAGCCAAAGACTCTTACAATTAGAGACCTACTTATACATTCTGATGGAGAGTTTGAAGACTGGCCATCTACATGGTTAGAGCCTTATATGTATGAATTTCTATCACTACACCCGACCCTTATGGAACAGAATGAGTTTTTCGGCCGCCTTGAAGACCTTTTTCAAGATTGTATACCGACTGACCTGAATATTTTTACAGTTCTTGTAACAACAGAGTCAATTTCAGAAGAACAGTGGGGGCGATTATATGAATCTATCGCTTTTACAAGTCCTTTTCTTCCGAATGAAAAGAAGACTACTAAAACAAGAAGGGTTAATGGGCGCCGCGGAGTTACACCAATTAAGGCAAGACGGGCTTTCACACGCCATAGAATAGCAGTAATTAAGAGTGACTAAGTAGATATGGTCAGACGGAAGACAAGAAAATATAGAGGTGGACGATATGTAGCCGAAGGAACATATGGCTGTGTTTTTGCAAAGTCACCTCTAAAATGTGAAGGTGAAGCAACACGTAGAAGTGATAAATATGTATCAAAATTGACTACTCAAGGCACTGCGGCCGATGAATTATCCAGAGCGCCATTTCTAAGAAGCCTTGACCCTCATGAAGATAGTTTAATATTACCAATAAATTCATGTAAATTAAATGTGGATTCCCTCCAAGCAACTAACCAAGTAGATAAATGTTCTAGAGGCCATGCATATGATACCTTATTATTCAGTAAACATGGTGGTATATATTTACATAATTTAACTCTTCCTCACGAGGAGTATATTCCATTTTTTAATAGTTTAGTTTCTTTTTTTGAAATTATAGAAAAGATACATAATTCAGATTATTCTCATTGTGATATTAAGGCGGCCAATATTCTAACACAAAAACAGCCTGATAATACCTTTAAAACGCGGTTAATAGATTTTGATCTTTTAATACCTAATTCTAGATTTGTAAATGAGCCTGCTCTAAGAAATGAATTTCAAGCCTTTTATGTGGCATGGCCTTTTGAATTACAACTTGCTACAAATACTGCCCTACCTCATACTGATGCATTTATAGCAAAGCAGTTAAATTTATGGTATTCACAGCCTGAAAGATATGGTGGCTATGCTTTATTGCCTGGATATTCATACTTTGGACCGAATAGAACACGTAAATTTAATATAGCAAGTCCTGAAATTCAAGCATTAAAGGCAATTGATTATTCAACATACTCATTAAATAAGGTAGACATATTTTCACTTGGTATAGTATTATCACAGGTATATTATTCTCTTACAAAATATAAAATAAGTAGTATGTTAGATGGTTCTACCATTGATGCAACAGTAGATTATGATTATAGTATGATTACCTTAATGGGCACTAATCAAGATGCGGTGACAAAGTGGCATAGGGATGTTACGAATGAAATAACAGCTCCACTTTTAAATCTGATTGAAGCTATGATAGATATAAATCCAACAAAACGAATAGGAATAAGAGAAGTAATAAGAAAATATACAGCTATTCTTTCGCCCTTAAGAACTCATTTTACAAAAGTTAATCTTGATAATTATTTTCCACCAAATCATAAGGCAGCCTCTAATCTTGTTTATCAATCACCGCTACCAGCGCCACCTCCATCTCCACCATCAGTCGCTTCTAACACCAGAAGACCTTTCCGTTCCAATCTAAAAGCAACAAGAAGAGAAAGAAGTAGAAGTAGAAATAGATTATCTCCTACAAATAAACCTATTTCAAGTAACTAGTAGATATGACCAAAATAGGATTATTAATCGCAGGTAAGTTAAGATTTAAAAATAAAAGGAAATTTACCTTATTTTTAAATAGTATTGAAGGATATGATATATTTATATCTACATATACTATCTATGAAAAATTAGCAAAAAAAATAACAAATAATGTAATATTTTTAGACAAACATCCTGATTATAAAACAACATATCAATCAAATATGTATCAATGGTTTCATTTACAAAATTTAATTAGAGAGTATAAGACTACCTTGGTTGATTATGTTATTTTGTATAGATTACGGACAGATATTAAGTTTCATATGAAATTATTTAATCAAATAGTAGTTACAAATACTATTTATTCCATTAGAGATTTGTTATTTTTTGGAGAAACAATGCATTTTATTAAACTATTTGAAAATTTTTTTGATGATATTTTAAATACGTATTATGGAAAGCCAACTAGATATATTAATATAAATTATACTAATTTTATAAATACTAAAATGCCCATCTATAAGTGGAGATGGTTTACATATCCTCAATTTATTTTCAGTGAAAATTTCAATACTCTTAAAGATAATATTATTGCAAATATGGATAAATTAAATGATATTAATACAGATAATAACACATGTAAATTTGTATCATTTATGCCTCATGAAATAATTAAACCTTTAAAATTTTCATCAGAAAGAATATTTCCTTTACATTGTATAAATTATGGTTTTATAGAAGGTATAAACTTAAAAATCAATTTATACAAAGGACGTAAAGAATTTAATTATGTAGGATAATCTATGCGCCCGAACAATAAAGTATACAACTACAACAATAAGTAGGAGTTGTGTTAATCAACATGTTATTTGTAATTGTTCTAGTCTTAGTGACAATTACAACTATTTTATTCTTCTTTTATAAACAAGCCATTAAAGAATTCCGTATTCTTCAGACAGATTCACTTGATAAGATTCTACCTCTTATGAATGAACGCTGCCCTATTGTTCTTCTTCCTGCCCCTATACCATTGAATCTATGGACAAGAAAAGATATAGAGCAGCGCCCAGTCCTTAAACAACGAATAGAAAAGTATCTGAATAAGTCCTCAACCTGGATTGAGCCCAAGGAATCACAAGAAATTGCTACACAGGTTGGCCTTCCTATCTGGATAAATCAATCAATCCTTCCTCCTCTTAAAAATATGTGGTGGGGTCCTCTTCTTTGGTCTCAGACAAAAATAAATATCGGCGCACAAGGACTAAGGCCAACTTTTGGATATATTACCTTAATAATGGCGACAGAAGGCGCACTACAAGTGAGTCTTCTGAATGAGTCCTCAGACCCCTACTTACCGAAACAATGGTTAGGCAAGCGTTTATCTAAAATAACAAAAGACGACGCGCCCCTAGTCAATCAAATACAGTATGTAGATGTTATATTACGCCCTGGTTCTGCCCTCCTTGTTCCTCCACATTGGAAGGTCTGTTGGGAAAATCTTGATACACCATCTGCCCTTGGGCTCTGGATTGACATACATCATCCTGTAAGTTTTGTCGCACAACAAGCCTTCTATAGAAGGGCCTAGAGGACACCACAAGTTAATAGACAAAATGCGTCCAGAATCTTTATATAATGGGCCTCTCCATTTCCTGGATCACCCGCGCAATCTAATAGAATTGTAAATTCCTTATTATAAGATATACTATTAACTGAAACATGTTTATCTAAAATATCTACATCAATATTTGACATAGAAATAACTGCTCTATTAAAAAATGGCTGTTCAACCGTATAATATTTTTTATCATAATTACAGAATTCTTGAATTTTCTTAAAAAAAGAATTACGTAAATCCTTCCCATATACTATAAACTTTCCTGCGCTAAAACCATTCATACCATCCTCTATCAATTCGGCAGGTATATCTTCTCCATAATTTGAATCTGTCATACATCCTTCTATACAAACACAGATAGTATTTGGCTGTATAGAAGTTATTAGGTTCTGTAATGAATTAATAACTAATATATCAATATCAATATACATATAAATATCCTGTGTATACTCAATAGTATTATATTTCCACATCATACCTTCTAGATGTGTTTTAGGAGGAGGAATGCCGATAATCTGTGTCTGGAAGGGTGCTTTAGCTAGAACAATTCCAAAGATTGAATCATTAAATAAATATTCAACCGTTCGTTTATCAATATACATATTGAGGTTATCATCCTTTCCAAGCCCCCCAACTTTTATAAGTTGACTTAGCCATAGTAAAAATATAGGAACATATTTATTTTCTTGAACGGGTTTATCATCTATAGTATAAATTATACATGATAAACATATACTTGGCATTACTATTACATTAATTTATTTCCTTAGGTCAAAACCTGAAACTCTTTCTTAAGTTCCGCCTTCCAATCGGCCCAGGCCCCAAGTATCTTAGACCGATATTCTTGTAGAAGTTCAGGTTTTTGTAAAAAGACAATTATAGCTTTCCTGACAGTATCCCATGAATCAAGGTCTACAAGGGGAAGATGACTGGCAAGCATCTTAAAATGAAGGTCATCTTCTCCATCACGAACATACATAGGAATGACACCGTGCTCTAGAGCCTCATAGAAACGAAATGTTTCTACACTCTGCCCAGGTGGACAGGGCATAAATAGACTATTGAGGCAAGTTTCACTATAGTCCTTAGACGTCAACTGTTGTGAATCCATCCATGTCTTATAAAACATAAAAGAATTTGGTTGTATGTTCTTGATTCCTTCCATCTTGGCCTCACGGTCACGCCATCCTGTTCCAAAGAATGACCAGATAAGTTTACGGTCCTTCAGTTCACGATTATCCTTAGTAGACCGATGGGGCCCTAGAGGAAAATGTGTTACATTTGTCATATCAACCGTGTCAGAACGAACATAGGGGCGGAAAACATGCTTACACCATTTATACCACATAATAGGGTCCGATCCATGCTCATCAGATAAATGTATAGCGTAAAACTCCTTACCAGCCATCTTATATCTTTGAAAGACTCTGAGATAGTCATCAAAATGAGGTTTCATACAGATAAAGACAGGCTTAGAATCTAGGGGTTCATGGTCAACATCCAGTTGTTTTTGATTATCAAGCTCACCCCCTAACAACCCATTTAACCATTCATACTCTAGTAAGGATCCATTTACAAGTCTATGCTCGCCTACTGTAAATATTCTACTCTTCTGTATACGACCATCTATAAGAACCTGTTCAAGTGAAATAGAATTCATTGGAGCCTCAATTACCTCCTTTATCTCAGCCTCACTAAAACGCTCATCATTATTCCATAGGTCACTATCAAAGGCATCTACACGATTAAAATTATTGAATTCACTACTCTGATATTTAGGATCCTCATCCTGATAACAGCCTGCGACAAGTGTATTTAGAACATAATGCTTCATATCCATACGATTACATACCATATGGTCGGCGCTTGTCGTATATCCTCTTGCCGCAATATCTTCTAGAATCTTCTGGGCTCCTTTTCTACTCAATATATAAGAATAATTACAGAAATGAAAATACCGCGTTGGTTCACACTGTCCAAAGACTCTGTTTTCTGCAATGCGACTCCATGATTCATTTACAGGTTCAAGGACCTTGTCATACATCAGGCGATTCGGTGGTAGAACACCACCCAGATATAGAACATCATAATCTTCTGGTATAGACTTAGACGCCTTTTCCCATACATCTAGCCAACCCTCCTTAAATTTAACATCGTCCTCTAGAATCAGATAGTTCTCGCAGCAAGATTGTTCATTGGCGAGTTCAAGCCATAAGGATAGATGGCTCAGGGCACATCCCATAATCGCCTTTTTCCAGAGAAAGTCATTCGGTGAAAACACCTTGGCCAAGGCAGGTGAAAGGACTAGATTCTTTCCGTCATAGGCTGGCCTTAGACAGACCTTCTTAGTCCAAGGTCCATGATTATTCTTAAACTTAAGTAGTCTATCAGCGCGCCGAGCCAAATTAATTACATGAACCTCGCCGATGCGCGGCGCAAAGTCATCATTCTCCTTGAAGTCTCCGCGATGAATATATAGCGCCGCCCCAGCCTTAAAACATCTGCGAAGTGAATCATGGTTATAGACCTTATATAAGGGATATACAGGCACCTTTCGGCGCAGGCGTATAATGCTTAAGATACTCTGGTCATGTCTGTGGCCACATGGACGCCCGTCAGGAAGTGTTCCAGCCCACTTTGGCCCTACAATAATCTCCCGTTGCTGACCTAGAACCCAGGCTTCTGTAAATACCTTCCATGCTAAGGATGAACCTCCAACAAAGGCCATTATTCCCCCAACAACCTGATTTGCCTTTAGCTCATCTACTGTTGTTGTAAGACGAACACGAAATCCTGGATGGCACCACTGCTCATTTGTCTGCTCAGGGTCTTCTAACATACAGATACCTTCAGTAAGGGTCGCCTGAAACCACTCAGTTGGCCAACGAACAATAATTGATGCCGCGTCCATATACCATATAAGAGTATTCTGAAGTCCCTCTTCCTGAACTAGTTCTTGATAAATCCAGAGTTTCCAAGCAAAGTGCTGAGGTTCCCAGAGGTCAGGAAACTGGGCTACCTTGAGGTCTGTAGGAAGTCTATAGAATTCTACTACTGGATGCTGTGATTTGAGAAGGCGAATTGTTACATTATCAACATCCTCGCCAAGATAAACGCGCGCTGATATCTTTGAGTCCACATTAAGGCGCTGCTGTGTAGTCTGTAGCCATTTTAGAAGGGGTTCAATATACTTCTGCGTGGCGCAGGTGACTAACAGGGTTTTAGAATTCCAGGCATGGTTCTTATTTGGCCGTCCTAGTTTGCTCTTATCAGAAGATGATATCTTAAATTTATCTACTACAATCTTACTAAGACATCCACGTCCCTCTCCAAGTGCCCGCGCCTCAGCAGAAGAAGCACCTCCAATAAGTGATGGAAGTCCAGAAAGTCTGCCAGAATCTATAATAGTTCCCAAGACTACTCTCGCAACCTCAGAAAGCCGCTTACGCACCTTATCACAATCTACCGCTGGCTTCTCTGCCATGGTCCGCCATAGTTCAGGATTCTCATCAACCTTCTGAACCGCAGATATGAGTTCATTCGTATCCTTAATATTAATAAAGGAGCCAGGGACAAAATCACCCTCAACGTCGTCCGCACCCCAATAAATGGGGACACACCCTGCTGCCTTTGCCGCTAGCAGTTTTTCTGTTATATAACCACCTGCCTTTCCGTTTTCATAAGTTAGACAGAATTTATAGTCCTTTAAGAACTCAACCTTATTAAGCTCACCACCACCACCTCCTGCTATATTAGTGAAAATAGTATCTCCTACATTATTAAATAGGCGGCCGGCTGAATCTACTTTCTTATAGGAGGATAGCATATGAAAAGCCTCATTACGTATCTGATTGGTTGGATTTGTTACAACAAAAGCGCAGAACTTTTCCTTAGAGCAAACAACAGGCTTACATACAGAATCAATAGGGACTGTCTTAGGATTTATAAGGCGGTCCTGATTTGCACCGAACCAATCAATATACATCATCCAAAGGGGGAAGCGGAAGGAGTTGGGTCCAGAACCAAATCCAAGATTTAGAACCCCATCTATAGGTGAACTATTCTCGCCAGTAAAATGAAGCTTAGGGCATGTAAAATTCTTCCATGTGCTACCAAATGGCCCAAACATTAGAAGGTCAAAGTCCTTCACAACATTTGCATCAACTCCACGAACCTTAAGGGGAGGTACTAGGTGTTTTCCAGCTTCATTGAGTAGCAGCGTCCAGAAATTGTATTCATGATTAAAACTATCATATACATCTGAAAATCCAATAACTAGTTCAGATTTAACTGGGACACTTGCTCCACCAAGTGCCCTTTCCCATACTGCCCGCCCCTGTAGAGGGTCAAGGATTATAGTAAGTTTAGCGCGAATTTCATCTAAGAAACCACTCTTAAACATACCCGTCCCTGCCTTATAGTCCTCTTCAAGATTATTCATGGCAGCAGTTACACCTAATATAGAATTGTCAGAGTAATAATACCGCTCAAGACCCATTTCCTTCAAAAATGGTGAGTTATGAATCTGAGGAATTCCATTCCAGGCACAATCTAATAATGCCCCTTTCACTGTTATAAACCGAATATGACTTATTACTAGAGCCTTCTGCCCTCTGCGAATGTCTGCACATCTTACACGTCCTACAAATAGATAATCAAGGCCTTGATGTTGAGAATGAGCAAGAACATTTTCCTTAAAAAACTGCTGGCCTGCAATACGGTCTGAATTATGAATATGAATCTTATTGAACTTAGCAAGGCTATTCATGTAAGCATAACCAAGAGCTACAACTGGAAAGGTGGAATTATTTGATACCGTTGAATTAGTTTCTAGTCCGTGTATTTCCCAAGGTCCATCACCACCTGACCAAGAAGGCACATCTTTTCCATAAGCCTCAACTGCCTTAGGACACCAGGTAAAAGGAAGGCGAACTACTGGCTTCTTTGTTAGAACCTCCAGTAAGTGCGAATCCTTCTTATCATAATGGTCCCAGGTCCAAATTTCATCGCAGTCATAAAAGTGCTGTATTGGTTGTCCAGATGGATAGACTGTTGATTCAAATAGAGATAGAAAGGCCGGTTTTCTTATAAATATAACAGTTTTTTTCGCAATTTTCTTACAGTCCGACGGTATAAGAAATCCATCAATATCAATATATAAATCAAGCGCAGGATTATTACCCCACTGACTTAAATTGGCTTGTTCATAAAGACCTTTTAATTCTAGAACGTCCTCAAACCATTCGGTTGTGCCATTTAAGTTTACAAGGACAGGAGTGTGTCCTAGAGCTTTTAGGGCGGCTGCAAGAGAGAAGGCGACAGTAGCAGAACCAGAAGAAAAAAAGGAATGTTGAAAATGAACATTAAGCCCAACCTTCATCTAAATAGTTTCATATAAAATGTTTAGACCTCTTAGAGATGACAAATCAGAATAATATGAATTTGGCAACGCAAACACGTGCAATAGAATTACTAAAAGAAATTCTATTACAATATAAGAGATTTATAAAAATTAATAGGGAAGTACTCAAAGATACATCTCTTAATAGAACTATTAACCCTTCCATGACTGAACAACTAATGGATTTATGGAATATAATATATAATAATGTAGAAGAAAATATCTGGGTATTTAATACTTCAACAACAAATACCACTATCTTAGAGCTTAGATATGAACTACGACTTCAGGAGCAGAAACTTGCTATAATAAGTACCAAAATACAAGCGCGCGCAGAAAGATATTATAGAATGCACTAGGGATAGTGAGATTCAGTATCCTTTAACTGTTTCATAATTTCTTCAGGATTTTCAGCGTAATCTGAAAAGGTAACCTCAATTGATGAACGCCGACCAAATACCCATCCTCTATCTGCTGCATTATATATTTTAACATCCTTTATTACACCAAGCTTAATAAAAACATCAACAGCCTCATTAACTCCTTGAGAACCATGTGCCTCACAGTAGTCATCAATCATAATCCAAGTATCCTCCTTTATAGTTTTGAAGAGTATATACATATCTAGATATGGAATTGGCCGTTCGTGTCCTCCATCAATAAAGATAAAATCAGGCATATAGTTTGGGTTAAATTTGAAATAGGTTGGAATAGAAACTATTGAGTTTCCTGCTATAAGAATGTTACGGCCAGGATATGAAATATCTACAAACAGTTTAGCCTTTCTTGTATAATCAAACCAGAAAATATCAAATGATGTTACAAGAATATCTGAACGAATATCCATCATTACTGCGGCACTAAGGCCAACATGAAACCCAGTTTCAAGAATATTTTTTACTTCTTTATGTTCGGATAAAAATTCTCTTAGAAAACTTTGCTGTGGAGGAGTTATAGAACCAACCTTAATAGGTAGGGTTTGGATTTTTTTAACAAAATCACTAAGGATGTCAGACATATAATTAGGAATCTTCAAGAAGCTTTAACCAGGCTTTCTGATTATCAGGATTATAGATACTGTGTCTCCAGTAAAGCGCCTTTACATGACTCTTATATGTCTCAATGCGGTCTAAATGATAATGAACCGCCTCCTGAAGTTGTTTTGACCCAGAAACTGTGTCATTATCAACATAGTAGTATCCAAACTCCTTCCAGGCCTCGCAATTGTGTAATACAGGATAGCCGGCCCACATGAACTCTAGAACCATATAATTAAACTCATTTGTGATCTGGTGACATACAGGAATCGCATAAGGATAGTTATTCATAACTGTAAGCATATCATGACGACCACTATATTCAACAAAGCCACGCTTTACTATAGACAGACATGGTTCAATACTATTCTTGTAAAACCCTGTAGCAGAAAGCCGATCGGCATTTAATACAACAACCTTAAATTCTATCTCAGGATGGGCAAGGGACCATTCCTCAATAAGAAGTAAAGGAACTATGGAAGTCTTCTGAAAGCTGATATTCGGTTCCATAATAAGCATACAAGGCTTTTCACCAGCCACTCGTTGCCGCCAGCGAAGGTCACGGCGGCCATCATTAGTCAGAATACAGGGGTCCCAAACATAGGGGGCAATACGAATACTTTTTCCTTGTGGCGCAAGTTGATTTAGAGCGGCGGCATATTCGGCATTCTGACCATAATGAGGGCTTGTCCAAATCTCATCCTGTTCCCCAATAACATGGTGGCTGAAATGCATGCCTGGAAAATGCATGGGAGTTTCAATGTCAATATTTAGAATATTTCCTAGATATAACTTGACAACACGAGCGCCAAGCATCTTCATATACTTTCTGAGATTTCCAGAGATACTCATACCGATTTCTATATAGAGTCCAACCTGGATAGGCTGCTTAAGAATATCCTCAATCTCGGCAATACGACACGATTTAATAAAATCTGGAATTCCGGTTAAATCCTTTGGTTTGGAGTTTGTAACAAAGATTGGCAGCCAACCAATCGCCTCCGCAAGTCTGTAAATAATAAAGCAGTTCTGATAAAGACCATTATTATAAACATTTGAATCTGTAATGCTAGCGGTGGCAATTAGGATGACACGGCGCTGAAAACTTGGATTTATATCTAAAAGGTTATAGGCAGGAACAACCGCGTCGGCAGGTCCAGCCACACGTCGCGTCATTCCTGGAAGTTCTGTAAAAGGAACATTCATTGTCTAGTAGTTTATTTACTGTGTCCTTAGATAGAATAAGATATGCCTTCTCCAAATAATCACCTTTTTGGCTCACTTGAGGAAGAACGTGCCATATTAAATGCGCTTTATTATGAACAACAACAGAAGGCTCATGAGAAGGCTGCGAAAAACTTAGTAAATAAGTATCCGGCAAAAAAGTCAAGAAAGTCACGCAAGTCGCGGAAGTCGCGGAAGTCGCGGAAGTCGCGAAAGTCCAGAAAATAAAAGGTCTAAGAACCTAATACAAAATATAAGAAGATGCTTGCCCATCATCCAATTACAGGCAAAGAAATACGAGTCCTCAAAACCGAAGTACAGTTATACAAGAATCAAAAGACTCTTCTATGGCTTCGTGAGGACAACTACACAGACGCTAATCGCCTGAAGCGCTGGGACACCCTGGTCTTCGGCCATGAACTATCACACAAGTGGTCACCCTCAGCCACAGTTATCAGAGAGCCATCAGAAAAGGCTCTAGAATGGATTGTAAGCTCTGCTCCGCGCCGTTATGAACTTCTCTTTTTTTCAAAACAGGTTCTTGATGTTCTAGGTGTTGAACAGGCCAAGAAACTCGGCTTCACAAATATTATTTGTCTAGAGGAGCTCGGCGAGATTTACCCCCATCTTCTAAGAGTGTATACAGAAAGTGACTCAGATGCCGACGTCTTTCTTATGATTGCTACCTTATTCAGAGCCTCTAGAGCTCTTGGCCTCACAACCGAAGAAATTACAAGTCCTCTTGCTGAACTTTATAAGGCACAATATAACCTTAGTGTCGGCCCACATGCAACACCAGAGCCATTATACCTTATTCAGCAATACTATGTCCATCCAACCGTAAAGCGTGCAAAGGAAATCAAGGCATGTCTAGATAAGAATCTTGAAAATCCGCTAATAGATAAAATCATCCTTCTGAATGAGAAAAAACTCAGTCTACCAAAGTCTGATAAGATTCAAGAGATAATTCTAGGCCATCGTATGAAATATAAGGATGTTATTGAACATATATTAACCCTTCCACCGAATATTATTGTGGCTTTCTCAAACTCTGATATATATCTTACAGAGACATTCAGAAACCTCTGGACCTTATCTCTCAATGATACCTTTCTTTCCCTTCTGCGCTATGAGCAGTCAAGTAATGAACTCTTTGGCCCACGGCCAGATTCTCAGGACACTTGGATCCTTCGCTCAGACAGTGTTCAGAGTCGCACCTGGGACCTGTCTACATTAGATTTCCAGTTTGGCAAGGCGGGTTGTGACAATGCAATCAATGTTGAGCTTCTTAAGAAGAAATTTGTAGTCGCGAATCCATGTCTATCCCTGAAATCAATGCATGTTCATGCCTCAGAAGTTCGTGACTACAATCCACTAGATCCTATTGAGAAGCCTTTTTACCTCTATCTGGACCCAACAGGTCTACATGACCTTGAACCGGTTCAGGACCTTGATAACTTTAAGAAGGCATGGGATAAACCGACCCCCTATACCTGTAAGGTCAATGCGGCTGATATGCGCGCCCTGAAGACCTTCTGCGCTATGGCCTCGCGTAATGACGCCACACCTTTAACGCAGGGAGATAATCTTCTAACTCCTGTCGACGATTCCCTCTATGAATTTAAGAACTCATTTATGACACCGAATAGTCTTGTATATGCCTATAAGTCCATGTATCTTTCACGCGAACAGTCCCTAAGAGAACGTTGGATTCCTGAGACGATTAGTCATATGACACCATGTATTGGTGTGAACTCTGTCCTGGCAGTCCCAACATCTCCAGAAGCCTTCACAGACCATTCAACCTTTGTGGTCAGCTATTTATCCAAGATTCTTCGTATGCGTAGTCATCAAAAGGGCGATTTCTGGCTTCCAAGAGAAACTAAACTAATGCATGAATGGCTTCAGATGTTCAATTGGGGTGATGAAAAACATATGCCAGTGTTACCACGCGATAATGATGTCGCAGCCTTTGCCACAACAGTATCATTTCTTACACCAAGAGACTCTATTCATAAGGAGGATATTCAAGCACTACGCGCTGCCTTCAAAACCTACCAGTCATCATCTGAACCTGCCTCAAAGCAGCGTATAGTTATTCTACAGGATGATAATTTACTAACAACTCCAATAGTATCATATCTAGAACAGACTCTAGAAACAATCAACTATATTGTAGATATATTATACATTAATCGTTCAACTCCCTCAATTCTTGCAGAAGGTCTAGTTGGCGCAGACATTTGTATATGTGGGCCAGGATCCAAGAATTATTTCTGGCTTCTTCCAGCCAAAACAAAAGTCCTTGATTGTATGCCAGAGACGGCGATTGAAGGAACCGCGGCCCAGATGGCAGGTGCCTGTGAATTAGAATACTGGGTTGTTCTTCTTCCACGGGGCAAGCCAGAGGCTATCGCAAAGCTTTGCTCAGAGAAGTGTCTGAAGACTCTAGCAGCCAAACCAATACACTCTCAGCTACCTACACTAATCATCCCAACTGGCATGGAAGGTTTACACGCTCATAAGGGAGATTCCTTTAGAGAAATGGCTGAACTATGGCAGGAGAAAGGATTTGTAACTATTGAGAAATCTAATAATACACCCTATATCTGGATAAATAATATAGGCGATATTCTTCTATATGACAGGGCTAATTATGATTGGCTCAAAGAAACTCCAGCCACTTACAAGAAGATTCTCTGTGGAAATCCAGATGCGTCTAGTATTGATGGAACCCAATGGTCTTTCTGGCCGCGCCATCCCAAGCTAGTTGAAACTCTGGCAATTACCCTTTTAGAAACACCTAGAACCAAGAATCTAGTCTTTTATGGAGGGGCAGAAAACTCAATACAGAAGGCTCATCGTTCTAATAGACTTCCTGAGGCCTGTGATGATTATAGTCTAACTGATGGTTCAACATATAAATTCAATCCTACAGAATATCTTGAAGCCTTGGCCAATAGCAAATTCGGTCTATGCCTAGCGGGTTATGGGCCAAAGT
>Ga0114958_10000650_pt1 | contig 29550 bp, 26 predicted proteins | sample C_130208_EF_Meta_FD_89577 | JGI IMG/M metagenome (GOLD analysis project Ga0114958, IMG submission 89577) | Freshwater microbial communities from Lake Croche, Canada to study carbon cycling - C_130208_EF_MetaG | ecosystem: Environmental > Aquatic > Freshwater > Lake | place: Lake Croche, Canada... | reverse complement strand
GCCCAGGGATATCAGGCTTTGTATTGTAACTCTTATGGTAATAATAACACAGCAATTGGAAAGAAATCTCTGTACGTCAACAGCTCTGGTTGTAATAACACAGCTATTGGATATGGTGCACTCTGCGGAAATACCTCTGGTTCAAATAACACGGCTATAGGATGTCTTGCACTCGCCTGCAACACCACTGGTTCAAATAACATAGCTATAGGGCAAAGTGCACTTGCCTGCAACACCATTGGTTCAAATAACACAGCTATTGGCAATAACGCACTTTTTGCCAATACTACTGGCTCACATAACATTGCATTTGGATGTCTCGCAATGAATAAAAATGTGTCAGGATGTCATAACTTTGCTCAAGGATATTATGCACTCTACTGCAACACTATTGGCAGTAACAACTTTGCTGTGGGATGTAATGCACTTAAATATAACACCACTGGTGTTAATAATACGGCTATAGGAGATTGGGCATTACGCAACAACTCTAGTGGAAATAATAACACGGCTATAGGATGTCTTGCACTCGCCTGCAACACCACTGGTTCAAATAACTTTGCTGTGGGATGTAATGCACTCAACTGCAACACTTACGGTAATAGTAACTTTGCCGTTGGATATCGTGCACTTTTCATCAACACCACTGGTTCAATTAACACAGCTATTGGATGTCAGGTACTCACCTGCAACACCATTGGATCTAGTAACTTTGCCGTTGGATATTTTGCACTCTATGGCAACACCGCTGGTTGTAATAACACTGCAATTGGATGTAATGCACTCCGCTGCAATACCATCGGTATTAATAATATAGCCATTGGATATAGTGCACTATATTGCAATACCACTGGTTCAAATAACATAGCCATTGGACATGCAGCACTCGCCTGCAACACCACTGGCACAAATAACTTTGCAGTTGGATGTTTTGTACTTAAATGTAACTCTGGTGGATCTAATAACTTTGCTGTAGGCTACCAAGCTCTTGCTTTTAATACTATTGCTGATAATAATACCGCTATTGGAATTAGTGCGCTGTTGTGCAATACCACTGGTGTTAGTAATACGGCTATTGGATATAGTGCACTATGCGCTAATACATCTGGATCAAATAATACGGCAATTGGATGTAATGCACTTAGATGTAACACCACTGGTAATAACAACACAGCAATTGGATTTAATGCACTCTACGGCAACACCACTGGCTCAAATAATTTTGCAGTTGGATGTTTTGCACTTAGATGTAACTCCGGTGGATCTAGTAACTTCTCTGTAGGCTACCAAGCTCTTGTTTTTAATACTATTGCTGATAATAATACCGCTATTGGCAATTCTGCGCTGGTGTGCAATACCACTGGTGTTAATAATACGGCTATTGGATATAGTGCACTATACACTAATACATCTGGATCAAACAATACGGCAATTGGATATCTTGCACTTAGATGTAACACCACTGGTTTAAATAACACAGCTATTGGATATGGTGCACTCTACGGCAACACCATAGGCTTACATAACACAGCTATTGGGTGCAGTGCACTTAGATGTAACACCATTGGTTGTAGTAACACGGCTATAGGATATTTAGCACTTCGATCAAATTCAAGTGGCAACCATAATACTGCTATTGGAAATAATGCACTTTATACCAACACCACTGGCTCAAATAACACAGCTCAAGGATATCGGGCACTCTACGGCAACACCACCGGCTCAAATAACACGGCTCAGGGATATTGTGCACTTAGATATAATACCATTGGTAATAATAACGTTGCAATTGGATTTAGTGCACTCTACTGCAACAGCAATACTGGCTCAAATAACACGGCCATTGGATGTTGTGCACTCTACAGCAATACTACTGGGTGTTCAAACATTGCTATAGGACAACAAGCAATGCAGTGCAATTCTACCGGGTCTTTAAACATTGCTATAGGACAACAAGCAATGCAGTGTAACACTTTTGGAACTTATAACACTGCACTGGGATTCAAAGCTCTGTATGGTAACACTACAGGTAACAATAACGTTGCAATAGGATGGTGTTCGTTAGGAAACAACGCTGGTGGCCTAGCCAACACAGCTATAGGAAATACGGCGCTCCGCTGCAATACCATAGGTAATAATAATACGGCTATTGGATGTCTTGCACTCTCCAACAACACCTTTGGTTGCAATAACACAGCTTTTGGATTCAGTGCACTCGTCTGCAACACTACTGGTTCAAATAACACAGCTATTGGACATTGTGCACTCTACGGCAACACCACTGGCTCAGACAACATTGCAATTGGATGTCTCGCAATGGCAGTTACTTCTGGTGCTAGTACAAGCAATGTTGCGCTTGGAACGCAAGCACTTCGATTTATCACCAATGGCACTAATAACGTTGCTATTGGATGTTTCGCACTTAAATGCAATGTTGGCGGAAATAATAACATAGGTATTGGAAACAATACACTTGCTGTAAGTTCTGGATCCAATAATGTAGCCGTTGGCGGCGGCACCCTTCAGAACAATACCACAGGTAATTTTAACATAGGTATCGGATACTGTGCACTCGCCTGCAACACCACTGGGTGTAGTAATACAGCGATTGGTATATGCGCACTTTATTGTAATCAATTTGGTAACAATAATTTTGCTCAAGGGTATAGTGCCCTATGGGCTAATAGCAGCGGATGCAATAACATCGCAATTGGTGATCGAGCACTGTGCAGTAATACTTTTGGTTCATATAATTTTGCCGCAGGCCAGTTGGCTTTGCTGAAAAATACGTCTGGATGCAATAACATTGCAATAGGGGTATGCGCACTTTATAACTCAAATTCAAGTACAACTAATAATGGAAATATTGCTATTGGTTGGCTTGCTGGTAGTGCCAACACCAGTGGTTACAACAATATCTTTATTGGTAATAATGCTCAGAACATAAACACCAGTAGCTGTAACCAAATTGTAATTGGTACTACTGCGTATGTTAGCCAATATGCACCTAGCGCAACTTGGACTGCAATTTCGGATGCACGTGACAAGACCAATATTGAAACTATTCCATTGGGTTTAGAATTCTTGAAAGAAGTTCGCCCAGTTAGGTTTACTTGGAATTTAAGAAATACAGATGATTCTCATCCACGTTTTGGAATGCCGGATAGTGGATTTATTGCTCAAGAACTAGCCGATACTGCTAACAAATACGGAGTTAGTGAATGGCTTAAAGTTGCAACTGGCGAAGGTACTAATCAGATGTATGCAGATCCGGGAAGATTATTGCCAGTTACTATCAAGGCAGTTCAAGAATTGTCTGATTTAGTTGATACATTAACTGCTAGAGTAATAACACTTGAAGAAAAAATTCAGCAGCTTGGCGGGTAGGTTAAATAGTAGCACTTAACTATGTGCTATTATGCGACCACTTGGCGGCTCTGAAATATTAAACAATAACCTTGTAAAATACACTGGACAAGATTGGCAAACCAATGTTAATCTTGTCCTAAGTGTCTGTGACTCTGCATTCATTGATCCTAATCGTGTAAATGTTATTTGGCAGCATCTTGCCTACGATCAAGGCGCAATTAGAGGAATGGCTGACTCTAACTTTATACAAGCAATAGATCACTTTGTCTATGTTAGCAACTGGCAACGTCGACAGTTTGAAAATAGATTTGCAATAGATCTAAGCGAAAATCACGTGATTCGTAATGCAATTGAGCACATTGAATTCAAAGAAAAACCAAACAATAAGATCAAACTAATCTATACATCTACACCCAATAGAGGCCTAGCGGTATTATTACAAGCATTCAAGTTACTCAATCGAACAGATATAGAACTTACTGTATTTTCCAGCAATATAATCTACGGTAAAGGATACAGCAATCAACTTGCTGGGCAACACGACTACCTGTTCCACCAGTGTCGAACAACTCCGGGGATTGTCTACAGAGGTTATGCCACAAACAAGGCAGTAAGGCAAGCATTACAATCTAGTCATATCTTGGCCTATCCCAGCATATACGAAGAAACCAGTTGCCTGGCTGCAATAGAAGCAGGTGCAGCAGGATGTAAGATTGTTACTACCAACTTGGGTGCATTGCCTGAAACTTGTGCCAACTGGGCGACCTATGTTGACTACAAATATGGAGACAATTTAGATCTTTTGGCAGAAAGATATGCAGAAATATTGAATCAAGAAATTGACAATTATCAAAATACTTGTTATACTGTAAAAGACCAAAGTATTTGGTTCAATGAACAATATTCCTGGCACCAACGTGGTCAAGAATGGTTGGAATTTTTTAATAAAATATGCGTAAAGTAATGATTGGCACACCGTGCTATTCGGGTCAAGTTGATGTCTGGTATACCAATAGTTTGGTCAATACCATCAAACAAAGTTATGCACACAATATAGCAATAACTCCAATGTGGGTCAGCTTTGATGCACTGATCCAACGTGCACGTAATGATACCGTGCATCTTGCTCTAGAAGGTGAGTTTGATGACTTGATTTGGATTGACAGTGATATTGAATGGGAACCTGAATGGTTTTTTAAACTACTTGATTATCCTGTGGATGTAGTTGGCGGTACTTATCGTAAAAAAGGTGATCAAGAAGAATATGTGGTTCGACAGTTGGGAAAACATTCACGGAATCCTGCCACTGGCTTAATTGAAGTCAGTGGTCTAGGTACTGGTTTTTTACGTATGAATCGCAAGTCTATGCAGTATCTCTGGGATACAAATAAACCTTATATTGATAAAAAAGACAACAAAGAACGTAGAATGATTTTTGATGTTATTATTGCCAATAGTGATCTAATGAGCGAAGACATTTATGCATTACAAAAATTGATTGATGGTGGATTTAAGATATGGTTGGATCCAAGCATGACTTGTAATCACATTGGTCCATATAAATTCAAAGGTGATTATTTTGCTTGGTCAAAGAATGGCAGCCCTGCCACTATTACTGCTCCTGCAATAGTGAAATCTACTGCAAAAAAAATCCCAACTTTACCGCGCAGACAATTATGAACAAGAATTTTATCATGCTTTCCGGACTTCCCCGTTCTGGAAGCCAAGTATTAAGTTCAATGTTGAATCAACATCCTGAAATATATGCATCTACCACAAGCCCAGTGGCCGACCTTGTAGGCATTATTGGCGAACAATGGCCCGCGATTAGTCAAGCATTGATCGATCCTGATCCTAAACAATACAGCAATATCATGCTGGGCGCAATTGATGGTGCATACAAACACATTGATAAGAATACCATTGTTGATAAAAATAGATTATGGCCCAGATACGGTGCTATAACAAGAAAAACATTTGGATTCAAACCTCAAATCATTTGTACTGTTCGTAGTATTCCTGATATTCTAGCATCTTATTGTTTGTTAATTGAACGTAATCGTGACAGAGTTACATTTGTTGATCAGGAGTTAATTGATTCAAGTTTGCCTGTCAATACTAAAAATCGCTGTAAGATATTATGGGAAAAATATATTACACATCCTTATAATAGTCTGCGTATGGGAGTTAATTCTGGCGATGTTGATATGCTATTTTTAGAATATAAGGATATTGTGGACAACGGTCAGGCAACTATTGATAAGATATGCAACTTTATCAACATTGATACTTTTGCATTGGATACAGGTAATCTACAACCCATGGATGAAAATGATGTATTCCACGGAGGATTGGTTGGATTGCATGATGTAAGACCTATATTAAAGAAAGCAAGTCCTCCTCCCGAAGAAGTGATTGGCAGAGAGTTGACCAACATGTATAGAAATATGCATTTAGAATTTTGGAGAAAGAAATAATGCAGAGCACAGTATATGCAATGATATCATGTAGATCGTCAGATCAATACACCAAGTCGGCAATCGATAGTTTTTTTAAAAATACCAAATTAACCAGCAACGATGTCTTTTATCTAATAGATAATGATGCAGTAGGCACCAATGCTCGCGCTAATATCACAGTAATAGTAAACGCTCAACCACAGTCCTTTGCTAAAAATATAAATGACATTATCAAGATTGCACAAGGCCGAGATGTAGTAATACTGAATAATGATATTGAATTTACTCCTGGATGGAGTGAACCATTAAAAGGCTATAGAAATAGTATATTGATTCCATCATGTAATCAAACACACTCATACACCAGCAGTGATGGAGCATTGGTATTGAAAGATTCAATGACACTTGATGAGTTTGCTAATGATACTTATAGACTCAATGAAATTGTTAGGCATCATCGATCTTTAGTTAAAGGTTTTTATGAAACGGTATTGATGCCATTTTATGCATTTAGATTACCTGCAGATGTTTATAACAAGGTTGGATTGTTTAATGAAACATTTGGACCTGCTGGTGGCGAAGATGTTGATTATAGAATACGAGCCATACAACATGGGTTTAGTGTAAAGTATGTAGGCCAATCATACCTTTTACATTTCCATGGTAAATCTACCTGGAATGGTCCTGAACAAGAACAGGAATTTAAAGAAAGAAATCAGTTTTATTTTCAACGCTTTACAGATGTATGGGGGTCCGATCTAGCCAATATGCTACTCATTGGTGGTCATATGCAGCCTGTGGTTGAAAAGTATCAATTATATCCATTCTTACAATCTAAAAAAATAACAGATATGATAAAACAATTATTGTTTGTTAGAGAAGGAAATAGTATAGTGTCTCTAGAGCAAGTATCTGCTGATGGATTATTAGAATATGTTAGAAAATTGGGTAACAATCTTATTGGTTGTGAGTTAGGCGTATGTCTAGGTTATACGCTTAGGTATTTTTTAGACAGATCAACTGAAATTAAAAAAGTCTATGCAGTTGATGCATATGAACCTTACATGGATCATTGGGGAATGGTAACTCAAAATTTAGTTGATAGATGGAAAACCGGTGCTCACGCATTATTAGACTCTTATAGTAATCAAATAGAATGGTTGGAATTAGATTCTATCAAGGCATCTGAGTATATTGCAGACAATGAGCTGGATTATATTTTTATTGATGGCGATCATAGTTATGATGCAGTGTCTAGAGATCTAAGACATTATTGGTCCAAGGTACGGCCTGGCGGAATATTTGCAGGACATGACTGGAATTTACCCGAAGTTAATCGTGCAGTAAATGATTTTAGAAAAGAGTTTGACATTGATACTGAGATACATTACACTAGTAAACATGTTTGGTTTTGGTACAAATAATCAAGATTTGTAGTACACTGATTATGGCTGTATTAAATAACGTACAAAGGGTATATAGATGAAAAAAGTTTTTTGGATCGACGGCGGTGCCGGTAGAGTTGTAGCAGCAATTCCGGCATTGCTAAAATATAATAGATTAAACCCTAACACCGACTGGGCAATTTTGATCGGCGCCTGGGATTTCTTTCTTTGGGGTATTCCAGAATTACAAGATCGTGCATACAACCTAGACACCAAAGGTGTGTTTGACAATGTGGTTAAAGATGCAGATATAATCATTACGCCAGAACCATATCGTAACCCTGCTTACTTTAGACAAGAGATCAGTCTAGTACAGGCATTTGATAGAGAGATCAACAACACTACCGATCATAGTGATCTAGGTGTTCCATCATTGGTATTCAATAGACAAGAGCAATTGGTTGCTGAAAATACACTTAGTGATTTGAAAAATATGCAGAAGCGTCCTAAGAATGTAATTTTCCAACCATTTGGACGTGGAGCAAAACTTGATAGGGACTTAATTATTGATGAAGAAAGCCGTAGTCTTGGACAAAAAGATTATTTGTTTCTAGTCCGTAAGTTGTCTCAAAAATATAACATGGTATTCTTTGGAGAACCAGAATTTCAGCTCAAAGCAGATACGTTTGCTCAAAAATATACTTGTGACCTACGTCAATGGGGTGCATTGATTGCACAGGCAGATTACTTTATTGGTTGTGATTCAGTTGGACAACATCTTGCACGAGCAGTTGGCACACCGGGATCAGTAATTTTTGGAAGTACATTCCCAATTAATACAAGTTATCCTGATTATTTTAATTGCATTGACATGGGACGAATTAAGAAATATAGTCCTATTAGAATTGCTGGTCTTGATGTATCACTATCTAATCGTTTGAACGAAAACGCCATGAACTTTAGTGATGTAGAATTGAATACAATCTATAATAGTATTGTAGCAGACATTGAAAGAAAAACAAAATAATGACATATAGTATTTTAGCAATTAATCCAGGCCATAATGGATCTGCTGCATTGGTAGTAGATGGCACCGTTGTTTATTATTCAGAAGAAGAACGTCTGAGTAGGATGAAGTATGATGGTAATCCATTTAGAGCAATGATTCATGTATTGGTTAATCATCAAATTGATGAACTAATAATAGGTGGAACAACTGATCAATTATCTCAATTGCCCTGGACTGGCGAAGATGCATACTCTGCTCTTGCGCGAAAGTTTAATCCAAACGTTAAAATTACTAAACTTGGTGGATTACATCACTTGGGTCACGCTGCTAATACATTTTATGGATCCGGTTTTGATACTGCCGCAGCGGTCATTGTGGACGGTGCAGGATCATTTCATCAAGAACAGGTAAATGAAAACTTTGTAGTAGGTGGATTTGAAACTGAAACAATTTATCAATGCTCTTATCCACATGAATTTAATGCCGTTTATAAGAGATATTCAAACGATCAATCTGCATACTATGACAATGGTATTCAAGAATTTGATAACAGTGTCACTATTACCAAAGCATACGAGGCAGTTAGTGACTATTTGGGCTTTGGCTTTATTGAAGCAGGTAAGACCATGGGGCTTGCACCATACGGATCACATGACGAAAATATTCCAGAGTTTTTTGTCAACGGAAAAGGCAATAAGAACTTATTGATTCCTCGCTATCCAGCTGGCGCAAATATTGATGAAAATCGTAATCCTTATTTGAAGAGATTTATTGACCCTAAAGAATGGCATAACGATTTCAATCTTGTACGTGATGTAGATAAAAATCTTGCATTCCACGTTCAAGCAGCAGTTGAAGAACAGATGTATGATCTAATACAAAAGGCTGTTGATATTACTGGCGAAACAAATATAGTTATTTCTGGCGGTTTTGGCTTAAATTGTGTGGCAAATTACAAGTTTGTTAAACGTTTCCCCAACTTAACCTTCTATATTGACCCTATTGCGCACGACGGCGGCACTGCTATTGGACTTGCAAGATATGCATGGTTTGTTCATTCTCAAGAAACTATTCCATCTGCGTTAGACACTGTATATCTAAGTGCACCACCGGATTATAATCAACTAGCAGTAATTAAAAATAATAACCTCAATGCTGAAATTGTTGATGCAACTGCTGCTGATATTGCACAACTAATTGATCAAGGTAATATTGTTGCATTATTCCAAGGACGTGCAGAAGGTGGTCCACGTGCGTTGGGTAATCGTAGTATCTTGTTTGATCCACGTAGAGCAGATGGTAAAGACTTTGTTAATCGTGTCAAACGTCGTGAATGGTTTCGCCCATTTGCAGGATCAGTTATGGAAGAACATGCCAACGAGTGGTTTGATATGGCAGGTATGCAGTCAAGTCCATTTATGATGTATGCTGTTGATGTTCGTAGTGACAAGGTTCAGCAAATTCCAGCAGTAACTCATGTAGATAATACTTGCAGAGTTCAAACAGTTAATCCAACACAGAACACTCATTACTACGAATTGATTAGCGAGTTTCAAAAGCTCACAGGTGTTCCTTTGTTATTCAATACTAGTTTTAATCTTGCCGGCCAGCCGCTAGTTGAAACAATTTTTGATGCATTGGTTACATTGTTTAATAGTGATATTGAATATTTGTACTTACCTGATATTGGTCAACTTGTCAAGAAGAATAAATGAACAAAACATACCATTTTATATCTGGATTACCAAGATCGGGCTCAACACTTTTGAGCTCTATCTTGAAACAAAATCCTAGATTTACATCTGGCATTAGTGATCCTTTGAACTCTTATGCTCATAGTATCATACGTGATACAAATACCGCGGTAGGAATGGATGCCGCAGTATCTATAGAAAAACGTCGAGAACTTATTAGAGATATGTTTGACAGTTTTTATAAAAATGATAATGAAGTTTGTTTTAATACCAATAGAGGATGGACTGCTGATACTGCCTTATTAAAAGATCTGTTCCCTAATTTTAAAATGATTGTATGTCTCAGAGATGTACCATGGATATTGGATAGTTTTGAACAACTCAATGCTAAAAATCCATATACTATCAAGCCATTATACCATCATCAAGAATTGGGTAATGTGCATGATCGTTGTAGAATCCTAATGGGCGAAATGCCTAACTATGGAGGGTATGTTCATGGTCCATTGATCAATGTCCAACAGAGTATGTTTAGTAACGAAATTGGTCATATTTGTTATGTAGAATATGATAACTTAGTAAGAAATCCCGAATCTGTATTGCGTCAAATATATACATTTCTAGGTGAAACATTGTATCAACACGACTTTGACAATGTTGAAGATACTTATGATGAATTTGATCAACAGGCCAAAATAATAGGGCTACATACTGTGCGCAAAAAAGTTGAATATCAAGATCGACGTAGTATACTACCTGGGGAATTGTGGGACAAATATAGTCCCATGAGTTTTTGGAAACAAAATTTTGATCAAAAGAAACAATTGAATTGGATCAATAGTTCATTACCTGCTAAACGATATATTCCTACCGTAAATAAACAACTATAAATAATAGGCTATAACAAAGGAGACAACCATGGCAACTATTCTAGATACTCAAGCACTTACTACTGAAATTGTTCTTTCAGAAAGACGTGTAACAACTGAGTTTGTTATTCGAGAAATTCACGAATCTGTTCGCAACAGATTTGTTCGCGCAGAGGTTGAACTCGGGCCATTCACAACTGAAACTTTTCCAAATGGCCGTACAGAAACTCGTGGTTCAAGTAACCGTGGAGTAACCGTATGGGAAAATGAAGCATATGATGCAGTACGTGACGTATGGCGCAATGAAGATCTAATAGAAAAAATTACAGAGATTTTAAACGGATAATTAAACATGCAAAAAATCCTAATCATGGGACTACCCGGTGCAGGTAAAACTTATCTTGCAACAGCATTAAAAAAATATTTAGAATCACACGGAGATCTTTTTAAAGTTAATCCTAGTAGATTGATGAATAACGAAGGTATCCCTTCAAGACAAGATCTATGTGTTCGTGTAGATTGGTTCAATGCTGATGAAATTAGAAAGCGTTACAATGATTGGGATTTTAGCCGAGAAGGCCGTATCCGTCAAAGTTTACGTATGGCAGAATTTGCATTAAGGTCTTCGGGTGATTATGTTATCTGCGACTTTGTTGCACCATTAGTGGAAATGCGTAATAACTTCAAAGCAGATTGGACCATATGGGTAGACACTATTGAATCTGGTAGGTTTGACGATACCAATAAAGCATTTGTGCCACCTACTGTATATGACTTTAGAATTACTGAACAAGATGCAGAAAAGTGGGCAGAATTTATTGGTGATCACATATTGGCAAATCGTCGTCGCCCTGTATTTGATTGGAAGAAAGAAACCGTTGAGCAACTTGGCAGATGGCAACCTTGGCATACAGGACATCGTGCATTGTTTGATAGACTGATCCAACGTACTGGACAGGTATGTATTATGATTCGCGACTGCCAAGGATGGCAAGGTAGTAATCCGTTTGCTATTGACCAAGTTAAAAACGCTATTAAAAGAGATCTTGATCCGTTGTATCAAGGGCAATATGAAATACTGGTAGTACCTAATATTACACATATAGGGTATGGCCGAGGTGTAGGATATACTATAGAAGAAGAAAAATTCGACGAATCTATTACAAGTATATCGGGAACTGCTATTAGAAAATCTATGGGATTAAAATAAAATGGGGAAAACTAGATTAACTCCAACAGTAATTCTAGTTTAGTTCGAATTGTTCGATTGCTGACACTATTCTTTACACCTTGATGCAATGGTCTAGGCCAGCAATCAATGGCACACCAAGCATATCCACTGTGTTCTCCATTAAGCGTAGGAACAAATTCTCGATCAACTATCAACACATAGGTGTTATATTGGAAGTTTTGATCATTACTAGTGAATAGTTCTAATGGTACTATTTTCTTTATGGTAGGTGTCTTACCTACTTCTTCCTGTATTTCTCTAGTCAGGGTATCAAGTGCAGTAACATCCCCTGGTTCTTTCTTACCACCAACTAGGCCCCAGGTACCAGCAGTTTTGCCCTGTGTGCGTAATAAAAACAAAAATCTCCCAGTGTCGCGAGACAGAAATAATCCACCACTGCAAATTACTGTGTTTAAAGAATTAGACGCCATAAGCCTTTATCGTAGATACCTTCAAAACTTTTACTCCAGGTATTATTACTCCACTTGTATTGTATACCTGTATATGAATTAGTTATATAAGTTGTCTCTGTAGCATCAGAAGAAACGAAAACAGTAACCCAAGCAGACCCGTCCCACTCAATAATATCATTGGCATAGGCCAATGGGTCTGTGCCATCAGTATTTTTCCAAGCATCCGGACCATCATAACCAGGTCTAGCATATTGATTATTAATATTGATATTTTCTAATATTAGATACCTAGTTCCTGTACGAGCCGTGCCTGGGTTATATGTTTCAGGATTTATAATAGCATCAACAGTTCCTCTTCCTTCAATAATGGTATTGGCAGGTACAGTATCTGCATCTATATTCAACATCATACGATTCTCATCATCGGGATCCATGCTAATGTAGGCAACAATTTCGTTGCCATCAGACTTCATTAGGCGCAATTGGCTTAGGCCAGCACGAAATTGTCCAGGATACATATCTAATATTCTTAACCAAGAAGTGGAGGTTTGCGGTACGCTTATATTAACTACATTTTCAACAACAGTATTGGGCATTAGTGTTGCCACATTGTTCAATACCAATAAATCAAAGTTTCCTGGAGTAAGTATGGTTTTGAGAACATCAGACCCTAAACTAGTCAAAACCATTTCAGGATTGGATAAATCGCTAGAGATTGTGCCTTGTGCAGTGGTAAATGCTGATGTGATAATTTTGGTAATGATACCCAATTGTTTGACCTTGGCAGGCGCAGTGATCCAAACATGTGCTTCAAAGGTCATATTTAAAATATCAATATCCTGCTCAAGACCCTGTGGCACTTGACGACTACTCCATGTATTGGTCATGAGAGTCAATACACTGATACTGGTCCAGTCTATGTAGTTGTCTGTGGTTTGTAGTTCTAAACTGGGTGTAAACAATACTGCTAACTGTTCAAATATTTGAAGTTTTTGATCTATATTTGTTGTCCATATATCAGCTGCAAAGGTAGCAAGATATGGCGTGGGCATTATACGCTCAACGGTATAATTAGAACCTTGCGTGTTCAGGTATGTATTATCAGCTGAATCTACTGCTCGTTCTCTAATATTGACCTTGCTGATAAAAGTAGGATCTTGCATACGAGCACGATCAAACTGTAGATCTTTAATATAGCAAGCAATGAATGGTGCGCTGGCAATGGTGTTTTCACTATTCTTCTTTAGTATTGCGCCCACTTGTCTATTCATGTCACCAAATCGAACTGGAATTTGTGTCAATTGGCCCTTGGCATCTTTATAACTAAAGTTGCTCATGATACGCATGAATTGTGTCAAGTATCTCTTTACTTGCCCGTCATAAAAGTGATCTGACATATTAATTATCCGCAGTAGGTTTTAAGGCTTTACTCAGGGCCTGGCGCTCTTGTACAACCTTGCCTGCAATGGTTGCAGTGTTTGTATTATTAATGAAACTGGTCTTCTGTGTTTGTTGTATAGGTTTGCCAGCATTAACTCCACTGGCTACATTTTCAGCGCCAAAGTTATTTAATGTCATGCGTACATTGTCTTCAAATTTGATCCAATGCGCACCATCATATCTAAACAATCTATTAGGCAGATAATCTGTTCTAAGATAAAACTCACCTTCTACGGGCATACTGGGAAAACTGATACCAGAACTATAGGGAGCACCATTTGGTGGAACCCCATTTCCAGACATGTAGCCTACATATAGGTCTTGACTGGGAGTTTGCAATACCAAATGTGCATCTGATAAAGTTAGATCAATTAATCCCGTACTAGTTGATATAGGTAATACAAACAAGTTGGTGGTATCAAAACCACTTGCAGGTGTATCATGATCGGCCTGCGCAATAATTTGATTGTTGATATCTATGCTCTTTTGATAGGTACTTAGTAAATCTCTTAAACTACTACCATCCTCGGCACCAGCATCACTATCTAGTATTTCTTTAAATTCTTGACTATCAACCAGTGGTACACATTTGGCACGCAACAAGTGTGGATACCATGTTTGACTATAACCTGAAGCAGGCCTGGTAACATCTTGAACCACATAGAATCGTTTCAATGCAACTAGGCTATCATCCAATGCGTATTCGTCTTTCATGTGCGGCAATTCAATTACATCACCGGACATGAGTTTTCTAGATAAAGTATCTACGGTATTTTTAAGATGGAATGTGATAAAAATATTGTCGTTTTGTAAAAATAAACCAAACTGACTCAAATTAAAATCTATATCTTGCATGGTATAAATTCCACGCATGACATATACATCCGGAGCATAATGACGATCACGATTTTCCATGAAGATTAAATCTTGAATGCCTAATTCTGGGATGGGATTGTTATTCACTGGTAATCCCGGCGTGCTAGTACCTGCCGCAGGATCTACTGGACCCATGTATCTATGCACATAGACATCAACTCCGCCAATTTGAAATTGCTGATCTATAGCCCTATCTAAAAAGCGAAAGTCATTGCCCTTTTCTGGGCGATAAAGTGATAATCGTGGAATTTTAATTCTCCTGTCTATATGTATTTATGGCTAAATATCAGTATGACCGAAACTGAAAACGAACGCCAAAAAGTTATTGATTATGTACAAGCCATGCTAGGCGCTGGCATGATAGACATAGAACTTGATCCTATACACTATAATACGGCTGTAGATCGTGCCTTGGCGAAATATCGTCAGCGCAGTTCCAATGCAGCAGAAGAAAGTTTTGGATTCTTAACCATACAGGTAGACCAAAACGACTACATTTTACCCAAAGAAGTTACCAGTGTTAGACAGCTTTTCCGTCGTAGCATTGGTAGTAGAACTGGTGGCGGTGATGGCGGTAGTTTGTTTGAACCATTTAACCTGGCATATTCTAATACCTATTTGTTATCTAGTACCAACATGGGTGGCCTAGCAACATACTATGCTTTTGCCAGTTATCAGAAACAAGTTGGTAAAATGTTTGGATCAGATATTAATTTTACCTTTAACAAGACTACCAAGTTGCTGACAATTATGCAACGTCCACGTTCATCAGAAGAAATTCTAGTATGGATGTATAATTATCGTCCAGATTTTAACCTGTTGCAAGACGAATTTGCCGGCATGTGGCTTAAAGATTATAGTTTGGCCACTTGCAAAATCATGTTAGGCGAAGCTCGTGAAAAGTTTGGTACAATTGCCAGCCCTCAAGGTGGCACTACTTTGAACGGTACTGCACTTAAAGCTGAAGGCAAAGCTGAGATTGAAATGTTAGAACTTGATCTAATCAATTACAAAGCTGGCGAAAATCCACTTACGTTTGTGATTGGCTAAACAGAAGTGAAGTAGATCTAGATCACATCTACAGTATACAACAAGGATTTAGGGACAGTATCCCACCATATATAATTGGACACCATACCAATTTACAAATGTTGGATAAACAAGAAAATTCTTCTAAGGGAATGAAATGTTCAAAATCTCAGGAACAATTATTTACAGACTTCTTTAACACGTTCACTGGAGAAATATAACTGGTTAATTTAATGTTGACTCTGTATAGCAGAATATGCTATACTTGTCAACATGAAACCAATTGAAGTATTTTACCATGTGTATATTCCAATTCATGATGTAACAAATACATGGGTCTGGTTTGTAGACCAGCAATTATCTTTAATTAGGGACTCGGGTTTATCAGAATGTGCTAAAGTTAATATAGCAATAACCATGCCAATGCACATAACTGAAGTTGCTGGAGTTAAATACCACACTGATAGTCATCCTCCAATTTATATTAGTTTTCATGAAAAAGTTAGAGAATATATAACAGCTAGATACTCGTTTGCCAATATATTAGATATAAGAGATATATCAGAATCTAACCTATTTGAGGCCCAAACTCTTAGATTTTTGCACAAAACCTGCTGTGAATCTACAGAAAGTATCAATGTATTGTACATTCATACCAAAGGTGTATATAGTGGATGTGTTGGTCCTAGTATTAGCAATTGGCGTGAAATATTGAATTATTATTTTATCACACGCTGGCGGGATTGTATTAAGAATTTAGAAAATTCAGATATAGTTGGGCTCACGGATGCCTATAAAGATCAACGAGTATTGAGTGGAAACTTCTGGTGGGCAAGATCAGACCATGTAAAAACTTTAATAATGCCAACGGAATGCGATGGCGTTCGTGAAAATGAACCCAAGAATCGGTATCCATTAGAAAAATGGATAACTGAAAATCAACCATGTATACATCGTATCCTAGACACAAATATTAATCATTATCAAAATTATTGTTTTTTAGAAGATTTGATAAAATTAGAACAACAAAATATTGACAATACAGTTTAAATAGTATAAATTATAGTATCACTGGAGGTCATTATGATTGTAGGTTTTGTAGGATTGATTGGTGCTGGTAAAGATACCGCCGCAGATTACTTGGTTAATACACACGGATTTAGACGAGATAGTTTTGCCAACACATTGAAAGATGCTGTGGCCTGTGTGTTTGGATGGGATCGAACTCTGTTAGAAGGCCGCACAGCAGAAGCCCGTGCATGGAGAGAACAACCAGATACTTGGTGGTCAACTCGCCTGGGGCGATCAATCACACCGCGATGGGTTCTACAGTACTGGGGCACAGATGTTCTTAGAATGAACTTCCATGATGATATTTGGATTGCTAGTTTAGAAAATAAAATGCGTAAAACTACCGATGATATTGTCATTAGTGATGTGCGCTTTCCTAATGAAATTCAAGCTATTCATAATTCTGGTGGCATCGTAGTACGTATTAAACGTGGTAAGGATCCTGAATGGTTTGATTCAGCAGTTTCTTTCAATTACGGACCCGATGGCAATTCTACGTGGTCACTAAGTAAAATGCAATTAGAACGAATGAAAATTCATGCAAGCGAGTATTCTTGGGTAGGTGGCAATATTGATTATACTGTTTACAATGATACCACAATAGATGAACTGTTTGAACAGATTGAATCCCTAATTAAAAGTCAGGAGTTAGATCACCCTGTTTCCATGGCAGCTTGAGTTTGTGCAGTATGCGTTGACAGTTGGCGCATACTGTTTTTAAGTTAGTGACTCGACAGTTTGTTGGATTACCATCTATATTGTAAACATTAAACTGTTCAGCATATTTAGAAGTGTATCCACAGCGATCGCACACTGCTTTCTTCTTGTAGCCAGCAATGACCCATAGAGGTTTGCCTGTTCCCCTGTTCTTAGAACAATGATCACACCTTGATCTATAGAAAGGTTGTCCTTCTTTGTAGTAGTTGATTGCTACTGGTCTCTCACCACACGTCTTACATAAATTTCTCATACTCCGCCCTTTTCACGCCCTTTTCACATAGTATTTAACCTTGTATTTTTTGGTAGAGTTGCTAAATAAAACAAGTAATCCATAAGGAGATATACAAAATGGCACTAGGTTCCCCAGGCGTACAAGTAACTGTTATTGATGAGAGTTTTTATACTCCAGCAGCACCAGGCACAACACCAATTATATTCGTTGCTACGGCACAAAACAAGAAAAATGCTTCAGGCACAGGTACTGCTCAAGGTACTACAGCAGCCAACGCAGGTAAAGTTTATGTAATCACCAGTCAGAGAGATCTTGCTGATACATTCGGTACTCCTGTATTCTATACAGATACCAATAGCAATCCTATTCATGGTGGCGAATTAAATGAATACGGTCTACAAGCTGCTTACAGTTTGTTAGGCGCAAGTTCAAGGGCTTACATTGCTCGTGCAGATGTTGATCTAGCACAATTAGTAGGTAAGACTAGCGCACCTGTTGGGTTGCCCGGTAATGGTACATACTGGGTTGATACCACAAGTTCATTGTTTGGTATCAACGAGTGGGATAACACCAAGAAATCTTTCACAGTTAAGACACCATTGATCATTGATAATGACAATCGTGCAACTGCCGCAAGCGGTGGCGTTCCATTATCTAGCTTTGGTAACAAGGGCGACTATGCGATGTTTGTTACATCAGACAATGGCGCTACTGTTGCAAACGCAATTTATTACAAAAAATCTGACAATACTTGGGCATTGGTAACTACTGGTTTTGACAGTACCAAATCAGTACAGATTAGTCCTCATACATCATACCCAGATACATCTGCTTGGATAACAGGCAGTGTATGGATTAAAACGACTACACCGGGACTTGGTGCAAACTGGTCTGTAAAGTATTACAACGGTAGCACACAGGCCTGGAGCACAGTTAGTGCCCCAATCTATAACAGCACACGTCAAGCCCTACAAACTCTAGATCTTACAGGTGGTGGAATTAACATTCCAGTGGGCAACTTGTTCATTGAAACCAATACTAATACACCATCTGCTACTTTTAAAGTATGGAGACGTAGTGCAGCTGGTGCAACTCGAGTCACAACAACAGCCACCGCATCAACAAGCGCTTCTACAAGTACATTTAGAATTAGAGAAACACTTGCTAATTCTAGTGAATGGGGGGACGTAGTAACTGTCAATATTCCACCAAATACAACTACAAATATTGCTTCTTTAATTCCAGCAGCAATTAGTGCGGCAGGTTTAACCAATGTTAGTGCTACCTACGATGCAGATAACACACGTTTAACAATCACTCACAAACTTGGTGGAGATGTTGCATTTAACGACGGTGATAGTACATTGTCCAAGATTGGTGTTGTTTCTGGAGTTACCAATCTATATGCAGCAGGACTGACTGAAAACATATTTACTACCTTGGCTACTTCGGCTACTACTAGTACTATAAGTACATTCACAATTAGTGATAAAGAGGCAAATACCAGTACATGGAACGCAGCAATCACAGTAACTATTCCACCAAATACAACTACAAATATTGCTTCTCTAGTTCCGGCTGCAATCCGCGCCGCTGGTCTAACCAATATTGGTGTCAGTTATGATGCCACCACTACAAAATTATCATTCACTCACAAATTAGGTAAAGAAATTTTATTTGGTGATGTTGGTGGTACATTGGCCAAGATTGGCATTACTACATCTACAGCATATGTTCCAGTGTTTCTACTTCGTGCTTCTAACTGGAAGCCTTTGGTTTATGAAGCTAAGAAAACAGCCCCATCTACCTTACCAGCAGACGGTACTTTATGGTACAGTTCCGCAGTTGACCAAGTTGACATCATGATCCATGATGGAACTAAATGGGTTGGTTATTTAAATGGCAAGGCTGGAACAAATGCTACAGGTCCAATTGTTAGTGCTACCCAGCCAACTACACAGACCAATGGTAATCCATTAGCTGATGGCGATATTTGGATCAGTACAAAAGATGCAAGCAAATACGGTCAAGAGATTTACGTTTACAACAATGATACCAAGAAGTGGGACTTGCAAGATGTTGCTGATCAATCAACACCAGATGGATGGTTGTTTGCTGATGCTCGTTGGAGCGGTGCCGGCGACGATATAGTTCCTGATTCTATACAAAAATTATTGACATACAATTATGTTGATCCAGATGCTCCAGATCCTGCATTGTATCCAAAGGGTATGAAATTGTGGAATCTACGTCGTAGTGGATTCAATATTAAGAAATATATCAGTGGATATATCAATAAAAATGCCAACAATGGACAAAATATCAGATATCAAAATGATATATTAGATGGATATTTTGCAGATCGTTGGGTCACGGTTAGCCCTAACAATGAAGATGGTTCTGGCAAGTTTGGTACACACGCCCAACGTGGTTATGTTGTATCCAAGATAAAGGCCATGATTGACACCAACGCAGCTATTCGTGACACAGACACATTGGTGTTCAACTTGATCGCTTGCCCTGGCTATCCAGAAGCCATTCAGAACATGATTGCGTTCAATACTGATCGTGGACAAACTGCATTTGTAGTTGGTGATACACCATTCCGTTTAGAGCCAAATGCTACTGCATTGAATGCTTGGGGGATGAATACAGCATTGGCTTATGACAATGGTGATACTGGTGCAGTCAGCTATGACGAATACATGGGCATGTTCTATCCAAGCGGTTATACCACAGATAATACAGGAAATAACATTGTTGTTCCACCAAGTCACATGATGCTACGCACTATCGTTAACAGCGATGCCAAGAGCTATCAATGGTTTGCTCCAGCAGGAACACGCCGTGGTGGTATTGACAATGCTACATCAGTGGGTTATGTTAATAAAGAAGGCGAATTTAGAACTGTAGCTTTATATGAAGGTCTGCGCAACGTATTGCACGATGTTAAGATCAATCCAATTGCTACATTGCCAGGTGTTGGTATTGTAAACATGGGTCAATATACTCGTGCTAAAAACGCCAGCGCATTGGATCGTATCAATGTGGTACGTTTAGTTGCATTCTTACGCAGACAGCTGGGTATTCTTGCCAAGCCATACTTGTTTGAACCTAACGATACACAAACACGTCGTGAAATCAAAGCGGCTGCTGAAAGCCTAATGCTAGAGTTAGTGGGTCAACGTGCTATCTATGACTTCCTTGTTGTATGTGATACTACAAACAACACACCTGCAAGAATTGATCGTAGCGAGTTGTACATGGACATTGCTATTGAACCAGTTAAAGCTGTCGAGTTTATCTATATTCCATTGAGAATCAAGAACACTGGCGAAATCGCAGCCGGCGCCTAATAGATAAATATTAAAGAATAAGGAGCATTTAAATGCCAATTGCAAGTTTAAATAGATTTACAGTACCGTTAGCGAACAACCAAAGTTCAAATACACAAGGTCTGTTGATGCCAAAGTTGGCATATCGCTTCCGTGTGACTTTAGACGGATTTGGAGTAGCCGGAACACCCAGTACAGAACTAACTAAACAGGTTATGAATGTAACTCGTCCCAGCATGACTTTTGCAGAAATTCCAATTGCAGTATATAACAGTACTGTTAAATTGGCTGGACGACACTCGTTTGATCCTGCAACATTGACCTTGCGTGATGATGTTACTGGTGCTGTTAGCAAAAAAGTTGGTGAGCAACTACAAAAACAATTTGATGTCTATGAACAAAGTGGTGCTGCTAGCGGCATTGACTATAAGTTTAGAATGCGTGTAGAAATTCTAGACGGCGGCAACGGCGCTTACGAACCAACCAGCTTGGAAAGTTTTGAATTCTTGGGTTGTTTCTTGAGCAAAGCAGTTTATCAATCAGGTGATTACACCAAGAATGATCCATTAGATATTGCATTGACTATCACTTACGATAATGCTGTACAGTTAAATCGTCCAGGAGGCGAAAGAGAAGGTCTAGGTATTGATGTAGGACGTACAGTACGTTCATTGGCACTAGGCGGTTAATAGTCCTCCTTCCAAAAAAGCCTGGTTTAATACCGGGCTTTTTTTATGGCATAAATATTACTATGAGCAATCCCTTTACAAATTTTCTAAGCGGTGTAGTTTCTGGAGTTTTAGATAATTCTTCTGATCTTAAAGACTATCAACATGCTAGCCGCATGTATGTGGATAATACCTATGCCCGTGCCCCTAAAGTTGGATTTCTTTATTTTGTATCTTTTGAAATTAATAGAGCAGCCGTTAAAGATCAAGCCTGGGCCAGCAATGGAATGAATAGTGCAGGACTATTGGTCAAACGACTTGATCTACCAAAATTTTCCATAACAACTGAAACTGCCAATCAATATAACAGAAAAACTGTGGTACAGACCCTGATGAAATATTCACCAGTGACTATAGATTTTCATGACGATAATAGTGATATCACTAATAATTTATGGAAGAATTATTACAGATATTATTTTGCAGACACTGACAATACCAAGGCATTTGGTGATACAAAATACGGTACAACTGATTATGCTTACGGTCTTAACAACAATCAAAACAAAGGTTCATTCTTTAAACAGATAAATTTCTATATCATGCATCAGGGAAAATTCACTGAGATATCATTGATAAATCCCTTGGTCACAGATTGGTCACATGATAGTTTAGATCAAAGTGAAGGCACAAGGACATTAACTAATAAAATGTCTATAGCATACGAGTCAGTGATATACAAGGAAGGTAAGATTTCTAAGAATGGTGAATCTGGTGCCTTTACTGCACAGTATTATGATAATACCCCTAGCCCGTTGAGAGTAGCAGGCAATGGATCAGTATTTGGTGCAGGTGGTGTAGTGAGTGGTATTAGTGATGTGTTTGGTAGTTTGAGTGGAGACAATCCCAACTACCTAGGTGCACTGATACAAGGCGCCAATGTTGTCAAAAGTGTGAGTCAATTAAACAAGGCTGGTCTTGCACAAGAAGGTTATAGTATCTTAAAAGGTGTATTGGGTGATATATCAAAAACTGGTAATCAACCCGGCGCCATTGGAGATAGTATTAGATCTAATATAAACAATGGTATTGGAGTAGGTGTTAAACTATTTCAGAATTCAAGTGTCAATGGAACAACTACAGCAGCCCCATCTAACACAACAGGAGCCCAATAATGAATTATAGTAATGTACCTACCAGTAAATTGGCCAACAGCAGCGATGCCACAGTAAGAGCATTTGATACATACTATTCACAACCTTTAGAGCTTAATGCCAACACATTAACAGCCATGAAGGGATTCTTTACCGGTCGTGGTTTTGAAGAAATGGCATCAGAATCTATTGCTGTGACCATCATGCAACAGGCCAAGAAAGACGGATACAACCCCATGCAAATTCTAGATACACTAAGAGGTCTAGACAATGTTGAAATTTCTGCACTGGTATCTGAGATATTAAATTATAATAGATTCAAGACCAGCTTCTTGGGTTATGCACTAAAATTTGTTCCACATCAAGAAGTTGTAAGAAACGTAATGGCATGAGTCTAAAGTTTAGTCAGGGAATTTACCATATAAAAAATCCTGAAAAATATATGGGATCTAAATCCCCCATGTATAGAAGTAGTTGGGAATACACATTTATGTCTTTTTGTGATAACAATCCCAGCATACAGCAATGGAATAGTGAACCTGTTAGAATTCCTTATAAAGATCCCCTAACTGGAAAAGCCACGGTTTATGTTCCAGATTTTCTAATTTCTTATGTTGATAAGAACATGAAAAAGCACGCCGAGATGATAGAAATCAAACCTGCCAATCAGACTTTTATAGAAAACGTTGGTAAAAATCCCTACAATCAAGCACAGTTTATTAAGAATCAAGCCAAGTGGGCTGCTGCCAGTGCCTGGTGCCACCAGCATGGAATTAAGTTTCGTGTAATAAATGAAACAGATATTTTTCATGGTGGCTCCAAAAAGAAATAAGTAATAGTATGACCCGAAAATTAGAAGATGTCTTCAATATTGAATCCAGTGAGGAACCATTGGTAACTCCTGTGACAGAAACAGTGCCAACCATCAGTCTAGAAGATAGACTAGAAGAATTTGACAAGATTGCAGCAGCATTGCCGCGTGTTCGTGGTCTAGGTGAAGTTAGTGATGGTGAATTAGATGCCCTGGCCAACAAAGCCGAACAGGCTTATGATGATATCATGGACCTGGGTATGAATGTTGAGCCTAAATACAGTGCTAGAATGTTTGAAGTTGCAGCCAATATGATGAATGCGGCTATTACAGCTAAAAGTGCCAAAATTGACAAAAAGCTCAAGATGATTGATTTACAAATAAAGAAATTGGCTATAGATAAGAAACATGGCGAATCCGGTCCCGGGGAAACTGTAAATGGTGAAGGTTATATCCTAACAGATCGAAACAGCATCCTTGAAAAACTTAAGAATCTTGGTAAATAATACTATGAAACAATTTAAAGATTATCTCTCCGAATCTAAAAAACAGTTTGACTTTCGAGTTAAAATAGCTGGTCAGTTCACTACTGAGCAAGAATCTGCAATGAAATCATTGTTGAGCAAGTTTGCAGTCAGTGGGTTTAAGAAAACTGCAACTACTCCAATTCAGGCTTTACCATTGGATTTTCCCCAGGTTAAAAACTGCGAAGTGAATATCTATGAAGTGTTATTAGATTATCCCACTACTCAACAGGAACTTACAGAATACCTGACTACATCGTTAGGTGTTAACAGGCAGAATCTAGTTGTTCGTCGCCCAGGCGAACCCAGTGAAGAATATCAGACCATTACTGAACCACGTGAAGGTGCTTTGCTTGATGATCCTGATTACAAAGAAGCAGGCAGTCCACAGTTTGAAGATTATTACGGTGACAAATACAACACTGGCTTTGTCAAAGAATTAAATGATATTCTTAAACTACAACGCAAAGAACGTGGTGAAGTGATTCCCACAGAAGGCGAAGCCAAATACAACACTGAAAGCCCAGCAAACACTGCTAGTATTTTAAAGCAGGCTCAAGACCCAAGGAAATAACCATGAAAATGATCGACGTAATGAAACGCCTAGCCGAGCTAGATGCCGCAAACCCAAATATTATTAAAGAAGCAGAAGGTACAGTTAGTTGTTCCAGTTGCGGCGAAAAATTTAAAATTGCTGGACGTAAAGACGGATTTAGTCACTGCAAGGATCATGCAGGTAAAAAAGCATTAGATGAAAGTGCAGACCTAGCAGAGTGCGGTCCAATGGGCATGATGGATGCCATGGGCGGAATGGGTCAATCTCATACTCCTGCTAGTGTTAATATCACTGCTGGTAGTGGAGAAGAATTGAGCAATATGCTCAAGGACATCATGTCCTTGGCTGGTGTTCATCAAGTTGAGCCAGATCATCTAGGTGCCGAACACGAGCCAATGGCTCTAACAGCCGAGCCAGTTGCTGCTGTGGGTCCAATGGCCAGCGCAGGTGACGAGATGCGCAGCGTAATTGACAAACTCAATCCTGACACTGACGGTGAAGAAGAAATGGGCGACGAAGAAGAAACAGATGAAGGCCAATATGACAATAGTCCACACGGCGCCCGCGATGTTCCATCTTTCAAGCATGATGCCATGTTAAACAAGGACATGCAAAATCAGGATCAGTCTGGCCCGCCAGGACAAGGTGATCGCTTTGATGGAAAACAGCCCAAGGCACATCCTACATTTGAATCACAACTAATGGACGATTACAGAAAATTTGTAGCAGAAATTAGTCCTGAACTTGCTACAACTGTGGCAGCAAGGCGCGGCCAACAAGCAGATCAACTGGCTTGGGGTAAAAAGTTTCCTGATGCTTACCATAATGATCCTCGTGTTGCTGCTTACCAAGACAAATCAGTTGCCGCTCTGAATTACGCACAAAAGCGAGGCGCAACTGATAAGATGTTTGGAGCAGCAATGGATAAAGTACAAGCTGGTCCAGCAGTGCCAATGAAGAATATAGCTAATCCTCAAGATATCAATTGGGTAAAAGATCAAGTTCATATAGACGCTATCACTGACTTGGCTAGTGCCCGACAAGAAATTGCTGACTATGCCCAACATAATCAAGTAGATCAAGCTACCCAAAAGGGAATGTTAGATGCAGCAATGGCAGCACTAAAAGCCAAAGGTGTAGCAGAAAGCAAGCCAAGTGCCGGCATGAGTGCTAAAGAGAAATCTTCTGTAGTTAAGAAAGCAAAAGCAGGTAAAGACATTGGCAAGCCAGGCAAGTCATTTAAAGATATATCTGCTCCAGCCGCTAAAAAGTATGGTAGCCAAGAAAAAGGCGATGCCGCAGCAGCCGCAGCAATGTGGAAAAACGCTGCCAAGAAATAAAACTTTGGGATGTAATCCAAATAGCCTCTTCGGAGGCTATTTTTTTCATTAAATAATAATATGGCAGCTAAAAACCTCGAAGGTAATCTAGTCAAAAAAGCACACGCTACACAGCGGTGGACTGAAGAAGATATTGAACACATGTTAAAGTGTGCAGATCCCGCCACAGGACCTGAATACTTCTTAGATAACTTTTTCTTTATACAACATCCTACCAAGGGCAAGATACAATACAAACCATTTGCCTATCAAAAACGATTGTTAGATAGTTATCATGGACATAGATTTAGTGTGAATATGCTGGGTCGTCAAATGGGTAAAACTACAACTGCTGTGGGTTACTTATTATGGTATGCAATGTTTGTGCCAGATAGCACAATTTTAATTTCGGCGCACAAGTTTACAGGTGCTGGTGAAATTATGACACGTTTACGTTATGCTTACGAAACTTGTCCAGATTTTATACGTGCCGGTGTCACTAGTTATAACAAGCAGAGTATTGAATTTGAAAATGGATCACGTATTGTAGCGCAGACAACTACTGAAACAACTGGTCGTGGTATGTCTGTATCATTACTGTATTGCGACGAGTTTGCCTATGTTGAACCTAACATTGCGGTAGAGTTTTGGACAAGTATTTCACCTACACTGGCAACAGGTGGTAAGGCAATTATTACATCAACACCCAACAGTGACGAAGACCAATTTGCGCAAATTTGGAATGAAGCAAACAAGCGATTTGACGAACACGGTAATACTACTGAACTAGGACGTAATGGATTTTATCCTTGTATTGCAATCTGGAATGAACATCCAGATCGTGATGAAAAGTGGGCCAATGAAGAACGCAGTCGTGTGGGACATGAACGTTTTCAGCGTGAACATGAATGCATTACTGGTGATTCGTTAATATCTATACAATGGCCAAATGGTAAAATAGAAAAAATATCTCTAATAGAATTAAAAGAAATAATGAGTTTGTAATCTATAACGAAATGATAAATAATAATATGAAAAAGCATAAACATCATATTATACCCAAACATGTCGGCGGAACAGATGACCCATCTAATATTGTAGAACTTAGTATAGAAGAACATGCCAAGTCTCATAGAATTTTGTATGAAACACACGGACGTTGGCAAGATAGAGTAGCATGGCTTAGCTTATCTGGTATAATGAAGGATGAAGAAAGAATATACGAAATATTAAAAAATTCTAATCCTGGTGGATATAAACATACAGAAGAAGCCAAGAAAAAATTATCAGAAATGAGATTAGGTAAAAGTAATCCAATGTATGGAAAACCAGCAGCCAATCGTGGAAAAAAAAGACCTGGTGTAGGCGGGAGAAAAAAAGGTACGGGATGGTCTGCGGAAGAAAGAAAAAAACAAGAATTAGTTAGATCTAAACCAGGATACTACAATTTTGTCAAAAATCCAGAAAGAAATAAAAAAATTAGTGAGTCTAAAAAAGGATGTCAAGGATCGGCATTAGGAAAAAATTGGTATAATAATGGCTCTAAAGAAACCTATAGTTTTACATGTCCAGAGGGATTTGTTAAAGGTAGGCTACCAAGAATGCAATTAAACAAACGGGGATTGGTCTGGTATAATAATGGTATTATGAATAAACAATATAAAGAAAATGAACAACCTGAGGGATATGAGCGTGGACGACACACTAATAAAAAATAAATTAGGACTCAAGATCTTAACTGATTCTGGGTGGAGTAATTTTGATGGATTATTGGAAAAAGGTCAAAAGCAAACTGTGGAAGTTACAACAGAATCAAAATCAATTACCTGCACCCTTGATCATAATTTTTTTACCCATGACTATAAACCAATTGAAGCTAAAAGTCTTAAACCTAGATCAAAAATTTTAGTAAACAGTGGAATAGAAAGAATTATCTCTGTTAAATTAAAAACTGTAGAACCAGTATATGATATATTTAATGTAGAAAAAAATCACAGATTTTATGCCAATGATATCTTGGTTAAAAATTGTGAATTCTTGATTTTTGACGAAACATTGATCAACAGCATTAGCCTATCAGATATGGAAGGGCGTGAACCTATTATGAAAATGGGACAGGCTCGATGGTACAAAAAAGTCAATCCTCTCAGCACATATATTGTCAGTTTGGATCCTAGCCTAGGTACAGGTGGCGATTATGCTGCTATAGAAATATTAGAAGTACCTAGTATGGAACAGGTATGCGAGTGGCATCACAACATGACCCCAGTGCAGGCGCAGGTGCGAATATTGCGAGATTTATTGCGTCATATTGAAGATCGATGCCAAGAAGCAGGCGTCACATCCAGCATTTATTATAGTGTAGAAAACAATACCATAGGCGAAGCAGCATTGGTAGCCATAAATGAAATTGGTGAAGAAACATTACCAGGATTATTCTTAAGTGAACCTGCTAAAAAAGGACATGTTCGTAGATTCCGTAAAGGATTTAACACTACTCATGTTGCTAAAATTGCAGCCTGTTCCAAACTCAAACAGCTGATTGAGAGCAAAAAAATCAAAGTTCACAGCAAAAATCTAGTTAGTGAATTAAAAACTTTTGTAGCACAGGGCATTACTTTCAAGGCCAAAACTGGGCAGCACGACGATTTAGTATCTAGTTTATTGCTGGCCATGCGTATGATCATGATGTTGCAGGACTGGGATCCAGCAATTTATGACAAAATGCGCGATCATACTGGTATGGAAGAGCATGATTTACCCATGCCTATATACATTAGTACCTATTAAGCATAAATATAGAATATGAAAGCCATCCAAATTATTTCTCAAGACCTTTTTGACAAGGTACGTAGCCGCTTCACCAATCTAGAAATGGGTGATGAAAACGGTGCTGTCACTATTGACCCTGCCGATGCCCGCTTCTTTGATTTTGATTTTGTACAAGAAGGCAATGATCTAGGTCGAGTCAGTATCAGTTTAAATAATTTGGGAACATTAAAAGTATATTATAGTCAAGGGATCACAGAAAATCAAGATGACCCAGTTAAGCAGATATGGTACAATTTTCTAAAAGAAATGAGATTTTTTGCCATGCGCAGACTATTACGTTTTGATACACGTGATATTGCCAAGACAAATCTTGATAAAAATGATTTTCAACATCTAGCAGCAACGCAAGGCCCTAAGGAAGAACCAGATATGAACACAATGAACGAATCCAAATGGAATAACAAAAGCTCAAAGAAAACTAGCCGTGCGGTTAGGGGCAAAACAGAAGTTATTGTGCGTCACGCACACGCAGTTGATGAAGAATATGCAGGCTCACGTAGTCAAAAGAAAAACATCAAGGCAATTTTTATTCAAAATTCAGACGGTGAAAGATT
>Ga0114958_10000649_pt1 | contig 29618 bp, 20 predicted proteins | sample C_130208_EF_Meta_FD_89577 | JGI IMG/M metagenome (GOLD analysis project Ga0114958, IMG submission 89577) | Freshwater microbial communities from Lake Croche, Canada to study carbon cycling - C_130208_EF_MetaG | ecosystem: Environmental > Aquatic > Freshwater > Lake | place: Lake Croche, Canada... | reverse complement strand
ACTCATTAAGGCACCTGCAAAAATGACTATTAACTACCGTCTTCCACTCATACTAAAAGTTATCTATAAACGTATGAATATATAATTAGATAGTCTATTTAATTTTATAGGATGCAATTAGTAACCGATTAAGATATAAAATGTTAATTAGCAATGAGTGTTCAATCAATGATGATAAAGATTGTTGAGTGTATCGTAAGTTACACTCAACAATCAGTGCGAAGACGCTTACGCAGACTGTAAAAGAGGATCAAGCTGGACACCTGCACTTAGGGCCGAGCTTGATTGCAATGTCTGCCTGGCTCCAAAACTACTACTCATCAATACTGTCTGCGCCCCCAAGTAACCCACATTCGACAGAGAACCAAAACGCCCATATTGGTATGCTAAATCTCCACCTAGGACTTGATTATCACTGCCATTGAGATATGCGCTTGTGAGCGCATTACTTAAGGCCCAAGTGCTCAAACTAGGTGTTGTAGTTAAAGCGCTGTCAAAATTCTGTACTAGGGTTTTAAAGTTAAAACTTGCAATTTTCTTGTTATATTTACTATCGGTAGAAGATGCATTGTAGTCTGTGCTTGCCTCTACAATCATTTGTAGCGTTAGAACAGACTTTTTAGCGGCACTAGTGCTATACCAGTCTTTGAGTATGACTTTATTAGTTGCCCCATTCGTTTGCAACTCAAGATTTGCGCCTGATTTAGCAAAATATAGATCGCTATATTTAACACCGCCCCCAATACTCAAAATATTATCCTGTGTATTATCAGCGACCACTGTATCAACACCATCTAACTTGTTAAAAGCAATAATGTCTGAACCAAGACTAGTTGTTATAGTGTCATTATCAGTGCTGCCAATAAAAAGCTCAATGCCACTGCCGCCAGTCATAACGTCATTCCCACTACCAGCCCAGAATAGAGCCTTACCGCTGGTATCCGTTAGCGTATCGTTACCATCTCCACCTTTGAGTAGATCGTTACCGCTTCCACCGGTAATAGTGTCATCACCTAATCCACCTGTTAACACATTATCTTGTTCATTTCCAATCAAATTGTCATTCTGATTTGTTCCAATAACATTCTCAATATTCTTTAAGCTGTCATAAATCGTATTGTTGTTGGATATATTGGATGTCTTGCCTTTAATCAAATCTACGCTAATACCTGATGCGAGTGTACTGGACTGATAATCAACGGTATCACTCCCGGTTCCTCCATCAATCACATCATTGATACTCTCAATACCTTGTATGATCATGTCATTACCTGCACCGCCATTGATAGCATCTGCACCATTACCACCTACTACGATATCGTCACCATCTCCACCGTTTAGGGTATCAGCACCATTATCTCCCATAAGTACATCATTGCCAACCATACCGTCAACACTATCAGCACCATCGCCCCCAGAGAATTGATTGTCCGAAGCGCTCCCAGTCAATGTGTCGCTCAAGTAGGTTCCAATAACATTTTCAATATTACTTAAACTGTCATAGATCTTAGTATTATTGGTAAACTTATAGGCATAGCCTGTAGTCAAATTAACTCGAATACCTGAAGAAACTGATACAAGGGATTTATTTGAACTGTAATCTAGGGTATCGTTACCGTCTCCACCATTTATAATGTCATTATCGCTACCAATATCTTGAACGATAATGTCATTACCCTCATTTCCGTTGATATTGTCAATGCCTGATCCACCCTCTAGTAGATCATTTCCTTTGCCTCCAATTAGAGAATCATCGCCATCACCGCCATTCAAAGTATCGTTTCCATCAAAACCATAAATTTCGTCCTCACCCAAGCCGCCTGATAAGATGTTACCTAAACCATTACCTCTTAAAATGTCATCTGCATAAGTACCGACTATATTTTCAATATTTCTCAGCCTATCTTCTGTGTATTGATTATTCATATACTTTTGAACAACACCAGAAGCTAAATTTAAATCAGCGTAGATCCCCTTTATTTGTGGAGTAAGGGAAATATGATCAATCGCAAAATCATTGCCTTTAGCATTTGTTGAGATTAAATCCTTCAACGCTACTACAAATTCACCCGTTATTTCTGCTGTAAAAGATACAGTCACTTGTTGCCATCCACTGCTAACCTGTGCCTGATAAGTATCGCCTATTTTGCTACTGCCTAGGTAGAGCTGAATTTGAGCTTGAGTGTCGCCTCCAGAATTAATCCAATAGCTAAACTCATAGGTAGTTTCTTGAATCAGACTAACCGTCTGTTTCCAAAAGGCTTTGGTGGAGTCACCACCGTTAACCATGAGAAACTGATCATCACTACCATCTCTACCCTCGCTGGATTTCAAACCAAAAATTGGATCTACTCGCTTTGTGAACCATACAGAGCCATCTGTGCTGGGCAGTAGTGTGATTGAGTAATCGCTTTGAAATTCATTATCTGTGGAAAAATTATCCATTATGAGCCATGGTAGAGTGGAAGCACTATAATCAACGGTATCAATACCGTCTCCGCCATCTAAGGTGTCAGAAAGGGCCTCAAAGTGTTGACTAATTAAATCATCACCAGAACCTCCGTTGACAAAATCCGCACCCATACCACCGGAAAGTGCATCATTACCATCGCCCCCATCAATAGAATCATTTCCTAAGCCACCAGATAACGCGTTATTTTGTAAGTTGCCGATCAATGTGTCATTTAACATCGTTCCTGTTACATTTTCAATATCAATAAGCGTGTCAGAACTACTGATACCATTCACACGCTTTACTACTGTACCAGTGCTTAAGTTAGCGTTTATACCTAAACCACTCTGTTGTGTATAAAGTGCTATATGGTCGATTGCAAAGTCATTACCTACAACAGCACTCTCAATATCCTTGAGTGACAACACAACATCACCAGTCGCAATTGCCACAAAAGAAATACTTACATTAGTCCAACCGCTAGTAGCAGTTGCTGTATAAGTGTTATCAATTGCATCGCTACCCTGATACAGTCGAATTTGAGCTTGCTGACTAATTCCAGAGTTAATCCAGTAACTGAAATTATAAGTCACCCCCTGAATTAGACTAACCGTATTTTTCCAAAAAGCCTTATTAGCATCGCTAGCACCATTAACCATTAGAAATTGGTCGGCGCGGCCATCCTTACCCTGCATCTTTTTTAGACCCCAATTACTACCGGCTAATTTAGTAAGCCAAATACTACCACTCGATCCATCCTGTTTATTGATATAGTCAGTATCAAAATCATTTTCTGAATCAAAATCCTCGTTAATCAAAAGAGATGGATCATCACTATAATCAACCGTATCAATACCTTCACCGCCATTTAGCGTTTCACTGGTAAGCTGTAGATTTAACACAATGCAATCATTACCAGCACCACCGCTTATAACATCGACACCATCGCCGCCAGATAAGACATCATCACCTGCCCCACCATTCAGGGTGTCGTTACCTTCTCCGCCACTAAGCAGATCATCGCTCCCTTCACCATTAATTAAATCATCTCCTAAAAATCCGAACAAGTTGTTATCAACATTGCTTCCGGTCATCACATCATTTAAATTTGTTCCTATCAAGTTTTCAATATTGCTCAACGTATCATATAAACCGTTATTATTTAAATACTTGCAAACTATACCAGTACTTAAATTAGCATTTATTCCATTCTGTTGTGCAGTCAGCGCTACATGATCGATTGCAAAATCATTTGCATCACCAGAGGTCTCTAAATCTCTCATCGTCAACACCACATCTCCGGTCGTAGCCGCCACAAAAGATACTTGTATTTTTTGCCAACCACTACTAGCCTTTGCGGTATAAGTAGCGCCAAGAGAATTGCTGTCACTATATAACTGAATTTTTGCTTGCCTACCACTTCCAGAATTAATCCAATAACTAAATTCATAAGTAACGCCTTGAATCAGGCTAACAGCCTTTTTCCAAAATGCTTTGCTAGCATCATTAGCTCCAGTAACCATGAGAAACTGATCTGCGTCACCGTCTTTACCGTTTACATTTAGTGCACCCATCCAACTGGGCACAGTTTTATCAAGCCATATAGCCCCATTAATATATATCCAATTACCATTGATATCTGTATGTGACCCTTTCCACCATTTTGTGTATTCAGATTGATAGCCAGTATCTGAATCAAAGTTTTCTATGAAAATAACTTCCATGCTATAAAGATCTACCTGACTGTAATCTACTAAATCAATACCATCTCCACCATTAATCACATTATTAGCAAGCTCTACATTTTGGAAAATGATGTCATTACCTGATTCTCCATTGATTTGATCAGCACCTGCCTCTCCATTCAGGACATCATTCTGGCCTCCGCCATTTAATGTGTCATCACCCTCTCCACCACTGATCGTGTCATCACCATCACTAGCACTGATCAGGTCACATCCAGATCCTCCTGTCAAAGCATTATCATAAGTATTACCAACCAACGTATCATTTAAATTTGTTCCGGACAGATTCTCAACATTAGTAATAGTATCAAACAGGTTAATATTATTTGAATACTTATAAACCTTACCAGTGCTTAAACTTGCATTGATGCCTTCTATTTTTCCGACAAGCGTTATATGATCTATCGCAAAATCGTTACCTACACCTGCTGTCTCTAAATCCTTGAGCGCTAAAACAGCATCGCCAGTTGCGCTCGCCTCAAAAGTTACAGACACTCTTGTCCAATTAGTATTACCCTGTGCTTGATGATAAGTTGATCCCAATGCTGTATTATCCTGATATAAACGAATTTTAGCTGGCGCAGTACTTCCGGAAATAATCCAGTAGCTAAACTCATAAGTTACACCTTGAATAAGGCTAACTGTTTTTTCCCAAAAAGCTTTATTTGCGTCACTACTTCCATCAACTAATAGAAACTGGTCTGCACCTTCATCTCTACCTATGTTCTTTGAAAAATTCCATTTAGATTCAGCTAACTTAGTGAGGGATGTATAGCCTTCATGACCTACAGTTGCTACATATTCACTTTGATAATCAGCATTAGAATCAAAATTCTCCGTAAATATAATTGGCCTTGAAGTTAAATTTACTAGTGAATAATCAACAGAATCAATACCAGTTCCACCATTGATCGTATCATTACCTATCTCAACAATCTGAACGATATGATCGTTGTCAGCACCGGCATCAATCTGGTCTGCACCCGATCCACCCGAAAGTAAATCATCACCACTACCACCATCTAAGGTATCTGCCCCATCATCACCTAATAAATAATCGCTTCCATCACCGCCACTAATACTGTCATTACCTAACTCCCCAACTAACTCATTATCTTGTGCGCTACCAATTAGCGTGTCATTTAAATTAGTTCCTCTTAAATTTTCAATATTATTTAACGTGTCAAATTGATTTAGATCGCCTAAATACTTGTAAACCTTACCAGTTACTAAACTAGCATTAATACCATTTGTTAATTGATAAGTCAGCACAATATGATCGATCGCAAAATCATTTGCATCACTAGAGGTCTCTAGATCCTTCAGCGCCAACACCACATCTCCGGTTGCAATTGCAACAAAAGATATTTTTATTTGTTGCCAACCACTCGAAGCCTGAGCGCTATAAGTATTGCCAAGGCTAGTATTACCGCTATACAACTGAATTCTAGCTTGCACACCAACACCAGAATTGATCCAAAAGCTAAATTCATAAGTTACACCTCGAATCAGACTCACCGTCTTTTTCCAAAATGCTTTGCTAGCATCACTAGCTCCAGTAACCATTAGAAATTGATCTAAGTCACCGTCTTTACCGTTTTTATTTAAAGCACCCACCCAATCAGGTACTTTACAAGTCAACCATTTAGAACCATTGACATAGTCGGTACCAACTGTCCATGTGGTGTAGTCGCTTTGATAGGCACGATCTGAATCAAAATTCTCTGTATTCATCAATATTTGACTAGCTTCAATATAATCAACCCTATCGCGACCTTCTGCTCCGTCTAGTGTTTCCTGTATCCACTCCCCGATTTGAATAATATTGTCATCCCCAGCTCCGCCATTGATGACGTCAGATCCAATACCACCAATTAGAGTATCGTCACCTTCACCACCAACTAAAGTATCATTGCCAGCACCACCATTCAGGTGATCACCACCAGCGCCCCCACTTAAACTATCATTACCTAAATCACCACTTAAATTATTATCTTCCGCATTTCCAATCAACGTATCGTTTAAATTTGTACCGATCAGATTTTCAACGTTTGTCAAATTGTCATTCACGCTTACTTTATCGAGATACTTAATTACTTGACCTGTAGATAAATCAGCGTTAATACCATTTGTGCTATTAGCTATTACCGTAAGTGCTATATGATCTATTGCGAAATCATTTCCAATTGTTTCTAATAGCAGATCTCTCAGTGATAACACGACGCTTCCAGTTTTAGTCGCCTGGAAATTCATTTTTATCTCTTTCCAACCACTAGACATTTGTGCATTATAAGTTGCACCAACTTTAACGCTATCCTGATAAAGTTGAATTTGAGCTTGATTGTTAGTCCCTCCGGAATTGATCCAATAACTAAACTCATAATTCACGCCACTAACCAAATTAACTGTCTTTTTCCAAAAAAATTTGTGAGTATTATTCGCATTGGTTACCGTTGCACCATTTACTAATAGAAACTGATCTTGACTTCCATCTCTTCCATATTGATTTAAAAACCCCCAAACACTAGGATTAGGCGTTGCATAAAGGAGCCATATATGACCACCTTCACCGGCTCCCTCACTATACTCACTTTGATAACCTGAATTTGAATAAAAGTTTTCAATAAAAACGGGGGAATTAACTGCACTATAATCAACCGTATCGTTACCTTCGCCACCATTTAAAGATTCAGAAGTGGCATCTACAGATTGATAAATATAGTCATTCCCTGCATCACCTGAAATCAGATCTGTTCCACTTCCCCCTTCCAAGGTGTCATTACCATCACCACCCTGCAAAGTATCGTCACCCTCTTTGCTCTGGAAGTAATTGTTTTGAGAATTACCAACTATATTATCATTTAAATTTGTACTAATAATATTTTGAACATTGGTTAAGGTATCTTCTATGCTAGAGATACGGGCAATTGTTTTAACTTCGACGTCACGATAGTTAACTGTTTCAGTTCGCTTGCCGTAATTATAGTTTTGTGATCGAGTTACTTCGGCATATACTTCGACCTTATCAAAACTCTTTGTAACCGTGAAGCCATTTTTTGTGGGACTGACCAGGATTCCATTTAAGCCATCAATACTGTCATAGCGTATGATATTGGTCCCACTACCGCCGTCAAAATTAATCTTTGACGTGTTGGCAATTACAGTATCGTTGCCATTGCCTCCAATCACTTTCAGGTCTATATCGCCAACTACTTTTCCATCTTGATTAACCTTTAAATTTCCATCTGAGTCACATACTCGACTGACTATACTCCGTAGATCAAAGATAGTGCTCGCATCAGAGTCCGTAATTGTCCAACCCCTACCACTGAGAACAATATCCATTTTGGTAAAATACTCATTTTTACCAGTTTGAATTCTGGTTGTTTTTATTTCGCCAGGTGCTTTTAGAGGGGTTAAAAATGTTAATAATTGTTTGCTGCCAGCTTTCCCTGTTAGATCAATGGTGCCCACAGTAAGGTCAACATTCAAACTTCTATCTGCTGTAATTTTTCCATTTATAAATCGATTGATATAACTATCATCTGCTTTTAAATTTGCAGTGTTGCGTGTAATAGCAGCAAGCTCCAAAGCAGTTTGCGAAATTGTGACTGTAGTCACTCCAATCACGCTATCAACTCCAAATATATCTTGCATGTTTTTAAGTGATTCTACAGTAGCTGGAAGCTTTAAATATCTATCGTATTGAGCAATTAAATTTTTACTAAAGTAATTAAAACTTCCACCTTCTTGTTGAATTTTATTTGCATAGTCTGTAGCAATTTTTTCAATGATGGGTTGCCTAATACCTTGCAAAATACCTGAAAGTGCACCCTCTACTATCGACACGATCGCTCCGGGTAGGGCTCCAATGCCAGTCGCTGCAAAAGCGATTGCAACAGTTGTGCCAATTATAGCTATCGTAGTTGAAACGCCAAATAATATAGCTTCGGCAGTTGTTTTTTCACGATATAAGTCAGCGAGCATGCCGTCACCTAACCAACCACTTTTAGGATCAAACTCACCTTGTAACTGATCTAATTGATCAGCATATTTAGATTGCTGCACTAATCCATAAATTTCTAATGGACTTAACAAAGCCATTAAACCAGATGCTGCAGCGCCTATGCCTATAGCACCTAAAACAACAGTTGCTGTTCGAACAGAGCTTAAAATTCTTGCTGATTGTACAGCGCTTGAAAGTACCTTTAGGAATGCCATCTGGCCCAATCCACCACCCACCTGCAGCGCCATCTCTGCCCCTACGATTGCTTTCTGCTCACTAGTTAAGTTATTACTAAATAACAATGGTGCAAGGCTCGCGATAGAAGTTATAGCTTGCATCACTCCAAGCACCGTTCCTGCATAATTATAGATATTTGCCTTAAACTTAGTAAGCTTTAGCTCCAGCGCTCGGATCTGTATAGTTTTATATGCAACCGTTTCTTCATAATTAAGTTTTACTGCTGCTTCACGGGCTATTTTTAAGTTTTTTAATTCTTTTTCTAATGCTGATATCCCAAAGACATCCTTAACCTTATCGACCGCTAATAACGCAGCTATGGACTTTGTGGCATTAGTACCCACATTAAAAATTGAAGAAGTCAAAGTTAAAGCAGCCGCAGCAATTGCATTATCTCTTTGCGAGCCGGCCGGTAAATCATATGCCAAAATGAGGGCTTTAGAATTCATACCCACTGCAAGAATTCCATTTATCGTGAGCATAGCAAATGTACTAGCTGAAATGCCGAACTTAACTTGCTTAATTTTATTTTCGTAATCTTGAAAACTAGCCAATGTTAATTTTTTATAAGTTGCTGCATATTGACCGTTAGGTAACTCTGGATCGCCATTTCTTATTTGGCTTAATTTAGTCATCCAGGCAATTTTTGCCGTTGGGGTTAGATTTGTTTTCTCATCCCAAGCAAAATAATTAGTGATTGTTGATACGCTATGAGTCATAGCAGCAATTACCTGTCGAGCTATTACTATGTTTTGCAAGCTCTGTAAATCTTTAATCTGCTCTTTAAGATCGTCTATATTGTAGTTATTGCCCAATCGATCTAAGGCATTTTTTACATTAATCGATTGATTAACGACTACGCCAAGCCCTATTAAAGCAGTAGATGTCCAGAAATGCTGTTGATAAGTAATAAAACGATTAAACATATAAGTTTGATCTGGTTTTAATCCTTTATATGTTGCGTAATACCGTACAATAACATTACTAAAACGATCCTGATTGGTATAAAGATCAAAAGGATTGCTTGGGTTATTACGGATCTTAACTAATACATCCAGCAATACGTCCAAACCCGTTCTTTGATCTTGTGCAGAATTTTGTGTATTTGCAATCGTCATTAGCGGCTGATTAGCCACATCACCAAACGTCTTGATCGACTGTTGAAAGGCTGCAAACAGATCATAGATATCATTCATATCATTATTTAATTTTTTTAATGGGAAGTTACGCTGCGCTTCCATACTAGCAAACCAATTGGGCAGTTTGTAATAGATATTATTAATGAATTGACTATTCGGGTTTGTTGCTAACACATCTAGCGTCAAATCCTTACTCATTATGTTATCTTTTATCGCTGGTGTCATACATCACCTCACTATTTTAAAATTTTTAAATTTATATTCTTTTGATTATTATCATGTCTAAATATTTCTAATCACTTTATTTATTTTATTGCTGATGTTACTCACTGAATGATTTAAAAAATATTTGTTATGATCAACTAGAATTGACTGATTTACGTTTTAATTCAATTACGTTTGCAGTATAGCTGTTGTTATTATTTACATCATTATCTCGCTAAGCGCGATTTCGGGATTTCTTATTGAATACACGCCTTAGATTCCGTTTTTTACATTTATAAAATGAAGTTGTTTCATAAAACAACTCATAGTCATCAACACAACTGCAAGTTGGCAACGTAATGATTGATTGATCAATCATGCACTTTATTTTTGCCCTATTAAATAAATATACTTTACTAAAATCTGCAACTATCGCAATTTTTCAATTGATTCATTTAATTCGTTTAATCTTTAAAACAGGGCATCCATATAAACTTATAAATATGCATGAAAAGTCAACGCCATACGCATTAAATCCTCAACAAAGATAGCTCTCACCAATCTTGATAAATTATTTTTTTAAAATCTTTTAATTACTTCTTTCTTGTTAATTTAATTTATTAAAAGAACTGATGTCAATCAAATTTATGCACATCAATAAATATAGATCTATATAAAAATTGGGCTTTAGATTCACTATTTATGATTGTATTTTTAATGCGATCATTTTTTTGAAAATAAAATGATCTTTTTTTTGATTATTAGCTTATTAATTTTAAATGATAAAAATTTTAATTAATATTTATGTTGATATTGATATAGATATTGATATTGATATTGATATTGATATATTTAATTGTTAAAAAATATTTTATCTTTGAATAAATTTGACAACATCTCAATTTATTCTTGTGTGCATAGCGACCGCAATAGCTTCATAGCAGCTTAAAATAAAATCTAAAGCAACAATTACGATCACTCTTTCATATGCATCAGAATGGAAATTAAGCGATATTTCTCTGGATTTTTTCCAAAGATATCTGTGTAGAGTTAGTCACGTTCGAGTCAGCTACGCGGGCTGAGCTCGTATGCAAACCGGACTTTGATTCTATAGTCCACCACATTAATTTTTAATGCGTTAGGTTAATCTTTTTATATGAAATTCCTAAACTCTACCCCGCTATTACGGCCTCGCCGGTAATCACCGTACGATACAGTAGCCGCACTTGTGTGGAATCAACCTCGGATCGATAATGCATCGTACAGCGGTTATCCCACAACACCAAGTCACCCACACACCAATCGCGATGACCCCATGCATACTTAGGTTGTGTTGCGTGGGCCCAGAGTGCATCAAGTAGCTGTTCGCTATCTGAATTCGACAACCCCACAATATAATTTGATGGCCAATCACGGCGCCGCCCAAGATACAAAGATTTTTTCCCGGTCACTGGATGCACCCGCACCAATGGGTGCTGCGGTCCCAAGACTTCCGCTGGTGTTGTCGGTAACTTTACGGTGGGACGCAGAATACCCGCACTATTACGGCTTGCATCATGCACTTGATGTCGACCGGCTATCGCCTGCTTTAAATCACCAGACAACTCATCATAAGCTTGATATTGATTACTAAAAAATGTCTCGCCACCCCTGGTGGGGATAATGCGTGCATACAACATGCTGCCTGCCGGTGGCTGCTCTACGTAGGAATTGTCACTATGCCATACCACTTCATAGCTACCGAGGTCGCCGTTATTCATCACGGGATGACCTTCTTCGTCCAAATTACTAATCAAGGACACATGCGGGTGTAGCGGCACAACCTTACCACCCACCTTGTAGCCACCTTCGACTTGGTATTTACGCGCTGCAGGTTCTTTGGTTTTTCCAAAAATACCAGCTGCTTCTAAAAAAGATAAATCAGGTAACTGTTGACCACGCCATAACAACACCAAGTGATCAGCCCATGCTTGCCGTAGCAACACTTTGCTTACTTCGGGGACTGGCTTTGACAAATCTAAACCCCTAATCTCAGCACCTAAGGCTGCACCGGTCGGGATAATCTGCATATTTTGTGGTTGATTCACTGGCTGATTACTGGTTTGCGATACCTGAGCGGTCGTCATCATTGTGTGTCCTATAGATTTCCTATCGTTACATTCTAAGTGATGCGCTTTTTAAGCTTAGATTTCCAATCTACGCGCTAAGCCTTAATCAACCCCCCTAAGCCTCAGACCCTGCATCTAACCAAGGCTTAGGCTTATGTTTATATTTATGCCACTGCAAACTGCCTGACTACATAAAAACCTAAAATCGTCATCGCTAAGGAACCTAATAAATGCACACTAATGAGGCCCAAAGCCCAAGCATATCGCCCACCATGTAAGAGGGTGACTGCTTCAAGCGAAAAACTAGAAAACGTTGTTAAACCACCCAAAAAGCCGGTGATCACAAACAACCGATACTCGGTTGGTAAGCTGGCCTGATAACTCAATAACTCAAAAGCCACGCCTACTAAAAACCCACCTATTAGATTTGCTGCTAGCGTACCGAGCGGCATTAAGGGTACATAATGATTGAGCATCATACCCAAGTGCCAACGCACCCATGCACCTAGTGCAGCTCCACTACCGACAGCATTCCATGCACTCATGTTCATTGTTAGGCCTTTACGCTAAATGTATGTGTTTTTTTGTTTTTTTGTTTTTTTGCTTACTTTTTGCCTACATTGTTACTATCTAAGTAATGTTTACTGAATTACCCTGTGTAATTAATTAGCCAGTCACTAATTAACCTGTAACTAATTAACCAGTAACGCCAATATTCCACGGCACATACTCATGATCACCCAAGCCCAACAACTCGCTCTTGGTTCTCTCGCCCGAGGCTGTGCGTAACATCAGATCGAAAATCTTCTCCGCAACCTCACTCAAACTTGCCTGGCCATCAAGAATCTCGCCACAGTTGATATCCATATCCTCTTCTAGGCGCGTGAACATCGGTGTATTGGTGGCTAACTTAATCGAAGGCACTGGCTTTGCACCAAACATCGAACCACGCCCTGTGGTAAACATAATCATGTTCGCGCCACCCGCAATTTGTCCGGTGGCGGAAGTCGGGTCAAATCCCGGTGTATCCATAAACACAAAACCGCGCTCGGTCACCGACTCGGCATAGCGATAGACGGCATTTAAGGGGCCAGTGCCACCCTTCATAGCCGAACCCAGAGATTTTTCAAATATATTCGCTAAACCGCCATGTTGATTACCAGGGCTTACCACACCATTGATTTGGGTATCGCGCCCTACGGTGTAGACATCTTTCCACCAGCGAATGCGCTCAATGAGTTGCTCACCCACAGCCTGTGACTTCGCGCGCCGCGTCAGCGTGTGCTCAACACCATAAATTTCTGGAGTTTCTGACAAAATATGCGTGCCACCATGGCGGGCTAATAAATCCATGGCCGCGCCCAACGCCGGATTCGCAGTAATTGAAGAAAAGCCATCCGAGCCACCACATTGCAGGCCAATCATCAAGTGACTGACCGAGACCCGCTGCCGCACCACCCGATTAGCCTCAGGCAACATCTCCTTAAGTGCTGCTATGGCCCGCTGCGATCGTCTGGCGTGTGCCGCCCGACTCTTGCATCACAAAGGTTTTCAATCGCGAGCTCACCTGCATTCGTTTTTATTTGAATCGCCCCCGTACCGCCGCCAGTCGCTTGAGTTTGGATTTTTTCCATGCTCAACAAAACCTCAAAGGCAGTCCACAGCTCACTCTCGCTCTGCAAATGTGTGCTGAATTGTTGCGGCGTGCCGTAGGCAGGTTCTGCCCCTAAACAACTCAAACGCTCGACAATCTCAGGTTTTTGCAACAAACGTCCAAACTCGGCGTGCAACCGCGACAGGATAGCCGGACTAGTACCGCGCGGTGCCATCGCACCAAACCACGAGGTTATGGCATAATCCGGTAGTCCAGACTCAGCCACTGTTGGGATTTCAGGCGCCGCCAAAGCACGGCGCGGTCCAGTGACCGCCAAGCCACGCAGCCGCCCCACCTTAACATCCCCCAACACCGCTGTAATATTGTGAAACATAAAATCAACTTGCCCACCCAGTAAATCGGTGCGCGCGGGTCCACCGCCCTTGTAAGGCACATGCAAAACCTTGGTCTCCGCCAAAATACTAAATAATAACTCTGCGGCGAGATGGGTCGCATTACCGGTACCGGCAGATGCAAAGCTATAGTGACCCGGACGTGCGCGTGCCAAAGCAATGAACTCCTGCACGCTATGAGCGGCTACCCGCGGATGCACCACAAGGAGATAATGGCCAGAGGTTAATTGAGTAATCGGTGCAAAGTCGCGGATTAGATCGTAAGTCGCATTGCCCGGCACACTTGAACTAATGGCATGAGCCGGCGTGGCAATAAACAACGTATAGCCATCGGCAGGTGCACGCGCCGCGATAGCTGCCCCAATATTGCCACCCGCACCGGCGCGGTTATCAATCACTACCTGCTGACCCAAGGCGGCAGCCAACTGCGGTCCGACAATACGCGCCACAATATCCACGCCACTACCGGGAGAAGAAGCCGCAATCAAGCGCAAAGGACGCTGCGGATAAACTTCAACCGCGCTACTCACAGCAGATACCCCCATCGCCATTAGCAATACCATTACCAATGGCATTACCAGTCTTATTATTAGTATCCTCAACACTGCATAACGCCCAATAACCACCAGCAAACCAGCACTTAGACTCGCCATAATCAACCCTAAATTCTTTCTTATCCGATAAAAATAATTAAACAATAATTAAAAAATAATTTAAAATACTCATTAAAAATCAAACAGATAAATGATAAACCTAATCATCAATCGTGTTATTGTTTTCAACGCACACCTGGGTCCAACGACTCGCTGCCGAATCATCTGTGACGCGTGCGTCAACCCAACGCGCACCGGTCGGCGTTTGCTCTTTCTTCCAGAACGGCGCCTGCGTCTTCAAATAATCCATAATGAACTCACACGCCTGAAAGGCCTCACCGCGATGTGCACTCGTTACCGCTACCAATACAATTTGATCTAACGGCAGCAAATCGCCCACCCGATGAATCACCAAAGCATCCAAAATCGACCACCGCGCCTGCGCTTGTTCGACAATCGTTGTGATCGACCGCTCAGTCATCCCTGGATAATGCTCCAAGCTCATCGCGCTCACCGCAGCGCCTTCGTTCAAGTCTCGCACCACCCCAACAAAACTGACAACCGCACCGACTGCACCATTTCTGTGGCGCAGATGCGTAATCTCAGCACTCAGATCAAAATCATCGGTTTGTACTTTAACTACAATCATCCCAACACATTACCTTCATCAATAATCTTAAACATATGAAAAATTACAGAATTTCTTAAATTAACCACTAATCAACCACCAGTGACTGGCGGGAAAAACGCCAACTCAGCACCTGCCACTAAACGCGTATCAGCATCTACTACCTGCTGTTGCATCGCGACCCGTAACTGGCGCTCGGGGGCGAACTCATGAGCCCACACGCCACCGCGGGCGCTCAACCAAGCGCGTAAGTCAGCAATAGTGCTCACCGAAGCTGCTACCTCCACCCGCTCCTCGCGCACAGCTAAGGCCTCGCGCAAGCGGGCAAAATATAAAATCCTCAATTCCATCCTCAAGGCTCCATCTGCTGCGACTCGGCGTTACTCAAACCCAGATAATTCAAAATAAAGGCCGCAATTGCGGGCGGGGCATTCAAATCAAACTGCGGTAAGTTGGTGTCGTGATGTTGATCACTGGCAATAGCCACGACGTGCGGGTCTAGCGGAAACAATAAGGGCTCACCAGTCTCTGCGCGATGCACCTCTATTTTAGGCAATAATTCATGCTTAAACCCTTCTACCAACACTAACTCGCAAGGTGATAGTAACTCGATTTGCTCACTTAACCTGAGCTCAGGTGAGCCTCTGAGCTCGTGCATCAAGGCCCAACGCTGGGACGAACTGACCAATACTTCAGTGCAACCCGCTACTCGATGGCGATACGAATCCTTACCGGGATGATCGATATCAAAGCGATGATGCGCATGTTTAATCAAAGACACCCGCAACCGACGTGCTGTAAACAACGGAATCAGCTGCTCAATCAAGGTGGTTTTACCACTACCTGAATATCCTGCAAAGCCAAAAACTTTCATTATCAACCATTCCTCAGAACTAAAATTTTATAAAATTAACCATTATAATCAATAAATTATATTAGATAATTAATAAATTACTTTAATCATAAAAAAACTCACTAATGACCAATTGCAAAACGTGTTTAAGGTGTCAGATCCACTGATCGTGTAGCATCAACCGCGGATGGCACGCACACCGCACGCTGAGAACTACCGTTAACGTCAATCACCGTCGCCTGCGCCACACTCACCGCAACACCATACAGCACACTCAAACGATCTGCGGTCAGCACCGTAGCCGGCGCACCATAGGCCATCACACCGCCATCTTTCAACAGCAATACTCGATCGGCATACGCTAAGGCATGGTCAGGGTCGTGGGTAGCCCACAACACACTCGCCCCGCCTGTAGCTAATTGGCGAATCCGTGACAACACCCGCAACTGATGACCAAAATCCAAGCTCGCGGTTGGCTCATCCAACACTACCACGGGAGCCGCTTGCGCCAATGCCCGAGCGATCAATACCAGCTGCCGCTCACCGCCTGAGAGTTCGCTAAACACCGCATCCGCTAAAGCGTTAATACCCAAGCTCGCTAAAGCATCATCCACCGCCAACCAATCAGCCGCTTGGGGCGCTCCCCAACCCCAACGCTGCGTACGCCCCATCAACACCACCTCGCGCACTGCAAGACTAAAGGCTAAGGGCTGTGCCTGCGGCACATAACTAATCACTCGCGCCAACTCGGCCCTAGAGACCTGTCCTAATACATGCCCCCCCACCCGAACCTCACCCGCATACACAGGCAACAACCCCAAAATCGTCTGAAACAAAGTCGACTTACCACAACCATTAGGCCCCAACACCGCAACCACCTCACCAGTGGCCACACTCAAACGGACACCATGCCCGATACGCCGACCCGGATACCCATACGCTAAATCATGCACCAGTAGCGGCCAATCATGCGCACTCACTGCATCAGTCTGGTAAGGCATCACACCGCCCCCCGGCGTTGACTGAGTAACTGCCACAAAAATAGTGGTGTCCCGATGACCGCAGTCAGCACGCCCAATGGAATCTCTACCGCCGTCAAACTCCGGGCTAACAAATCGACGATCAACAGAAATGCCGCACCCAATGCCAACGCCAGCGGTAACAATCGCGGCAGACTGGCACCCACCATCACACGTGCCATATGCGGCACCACCAAACCGACCCAACCCACAATACCCGCAGTGGCGACCGCCGCAGCAGTCATCACCGTCGCGCAAGCAATCACGCCCAAACGCAACTGGTGCGTAGACACCCCCAAACTCTGCGCCTCGCAATCAGCCAACAACAACACATTCATCTTCCAGCGCAAGACCCACAAAATCACACTGCACACAATCACAGCCGGACCTAACCACCACAACTGTGAGGCCTCCACCCCTGCCAGACTACCTAACAACCAAAAGGTCATCGCCGGCAACTGCTGTTGCGGATCGGCAACCGTCTTCACCAAAGCCACGGCCGCACCAAACAACGATGCCAACACCACTCCTACCAACACCAAAACCAATACCGGATCGGCACTACGCACACGTGCCGCCACCGCATACACCAAAACCACCGCACTCACCCCACCCATAAAAGCCATTACCTGAATCCCAGTCCCTGTCCATCCAAACAACAAGGCCAGCATCGCCCCCAAAGCTGCGCCTGCCGCCACCCCCAGAATATCGGGTGATACCAACGGATTTCGAAATACCGACTGATACGCCGCACCTGCACTGGCCAACGCTGCGCCCACAAACACCGCAGCGAGCACACGTGGCCCGCGCAATTCAAAGACCACCGCCACTTGCAGCGGATCAGCCGATTGCGGCAAGCCCAACATCCCCGTTGCCAACACTTGCCAGACTTCGAGCGCCGACATCGGATACGGCCCCCAAGCAATTGCCAATACGGCTAACAACACCACAGCTAGCGCCAAGCCCAGACCCGACCACGGATGCGCCAAAGTGCGTTGCAACCACGACTGCCTCAGCATTGCGCAATCCGCAGCAAAGCACCTACCGACCCCATTATTAACACCGCCTTAAAATCCAGCTTAACCACCACCTTAAACCCTCTCAAATATCCAGACCTACTGTGAAAAGCAACCCTTTGTGAATGAACAACTCTTATTTAACAACCCTTTATTGCTTAATATTACTTAACATTGCTTAATAGCCGGCTTAAACAAACCGCTTCATCAAACCTCTTTTATAACCCTCTTGTTCAACCCACTTTCACTGGCCGAATCAACACTAGAGTGCAGACTCACAAAGGCCTGAGCATAACGCATCCAGCCACCAAACATTTAACCCGCACAGACGCGCATTGCCCGACCTACAAAAAACCACAGCACCCATCACATCAGAGTGTTGAAGACCGCTTAAAATGCGCTATCATGCCAACCAGAGTCAACCGCATCCACATTCAACAACTTATTGATTTTAAATGAAAATTACTGGCGAAGTGCGATGGACAATCAACGGCTTAACCTTCACGCCCCGACTGGTCATCCTACTCGAATCCATTGCCCGCCTGGGCAAGCTCCAAGCGGCGATCACGGTCGCTGGCCTGTCTTATCGCCACGCCTGGGGTCTACTCGACGAAGCCGCACAAACATTAGGTGAACCCTTAGTCATTCCCCGCCAAGGATTGGGCATGCAACTCTCCCCGATGGCTGAGCGACTACTCGCCGGATTGGTCGATGCTGCCGGCCCCTTAGCTGCCCCCATCCACGAAGCTGAAAATCGCCTGCGCGAAGCCCTGGTAGATCCCGATGCACACCAAGCACAACCAAACGTCAGCCTCTATGCCAGCGCCGATCTAGCACTGGCCCAATTTTGCAACAAACACTTCAGTCCTGAACAAGTCACACTCGACTGTCATGCGAGCCTAGACGCGCTAGCCGCACTGCGTGGTAAACGCTGCGATCTTGCCACCTTCCACTTACCCGCACACCCCGCTGCAAGCACTGTCATTCGCCAACTACGCACCTGGCTACAACTGCCAGGCATGCGCGTAGCGCAACTCTTCACGCGTAGCATCGGACTCATGGTAACAGCAACAAATCCTCACCATATCAGTCAGTTAGATGATCTCATCGGCCCCGACATTCGATTTGTGAATCGCCCCCGTACCGCCGCCAGTCGCTTGAGTTTGGATTTTTTCCTTGCTCAACACAAACTCAAAGGCAGTGCCATTAGCGGCTACCACGACGAGCGCCCCAGTCAACTAGCCGTAGCCACTGCTATCCGCCAAGGCCAAGCCGACGCGGGTTGGGGCAATCAAGCCCTAGCACTCGCCCAAGAGCTCACATTCATCCCCCTCTACCACGAGCACTTCTATCTCGCCGCCCGTGCTGCAACCCTTCGCCTAGCCCATGTTCAAAGCCTGCTCAAAACATTTCACCACTCAAGCTTTAAACACAGTATCAACGCCTTTCCCGGCTACCACGTGAATCACACACTGAGTTGGCAGAGCGGGCGCGAGTTAAGCCCACAATTCAGTTAGCGCTAAGCTCCATTTAAGCTCCGGTTAAGCTCCAGATCAGTTCACTTAAAGGCCATCTTTAAGCCATAAATTAAATCTATAGATTTAGTCTAAGGCTAGTAGCAAGCCCTGATAGAATTCAGACCAAAGAATGTAACAGTAACAGTTATAACAGCAACAGCAACAATAATAATTTTTAAGCCATCTATTTAAAACCACGCTTTTGAAACCGCACTGACTCTCTCTATACTGCTGCACTGAAAATACTCGCATGAAAGGTACCCGCACATGACTACCGCCGCGCCACCGAGCCTACTCTCCTGCGCAGATGACTACGACCCGAACTCCATGCCCGTGCCCAAGGCGCGCGCCATCATCAAACAATTTCTGCACCCTATCACCACAATCGAACACGTGCACGTGCGCGCAGCCCTTGGCCGCGTGCTTGCGCATGACATCATCTCGCCACTGAATGTGCCCGCTCACGACAACTCGGCGATGGATGGCTACGCAATACGCCACGCTGACCTCAATGATGAACTCGAAACCAGCCTGCAACTCATCGGCACCGCATTCGCAGGCGTGCCCTTTAACGGTACCATGGCCGCTGGCCAAACCGTACGCATCATGACCGGAGCAGTCATCCCCAATGGGGCAGATACCATCATCATGCAAGAGCACGCAGTTGTCGAAAACACCACAATTCGTATCGGCACCGGTCACCGCTTGGGCCAACATGTTCGCCGCGCTGGTGAGGACTTAGCTCACGGCCAAGTTGCACTGCGCCGAGGGTATACGCTGCGTCCCGCTGAAATTGGTTTAATTGCCTCCTTAGGGATAGCCGAAGTTGCAGTCTATCGCCGACTACGGGTTGCCTTCTTTTCTACAGGAGACGAACTGATCTCTATTGGTAGCCCGCTCGCTGCTGGTCAAATCTACGACAGCAATCGCTACACTCTGTACGGCATGCTACACCGCCTAGGGTTTGAACTCATTGACATGGGTGTGGTCCGCGATGACCCCAAACAGATCGAAGCCGCGTTTCGCGAAGCGGCCGCTGTAGCCGATGTGGTAATTACCAGCGGTGGCGTCTCTGTGGGTGAGGCTGATTTTGTCAAACACCTTCTCAACAACTTGGGCGAAGTCGTGTTCTGGAAAATTGCCATGAAGCCAGGCCGCCCACTCGCCTATGGCAAGATTCAAGACGCACATTTCTTTGGCTTACCAGGCAACCCAGTTGCAGTGATGGTGACCTTCTACCAGTTTGTGCGTGAAGCCTTGCTCCAACTGGCTGGTGTAGACCCGATCAAGCCTGCACCAACTTTTCATGTGCCTTGCACCTCAAACCTCAAAAAAGCACCAGGCCGCACCGAATTTCAGCGCGGGATTCTCAGTCGCGATGCCCAAGGTCAACTCACAGTTGCGGTCACTGGCGAACAAGGATCAGGTATCTTACGCTCGATGACAGAAGCCAACTGCTTCATGATCCTACCGACCGAACAAGGCAACGTCACACCCGGCACTCTAGTCGAAGTACAAGTACTTGAAGGCATTGTATAAACTTCCAAAAAATTCATGAGCTATTCAAATCACTACCTCATTAACCAGCTAATCATCGAGCGACTGAATCAATGCATTCGCAACCGCTACAGCCCGTGTATATCAATAAATTGTATAAGACTAGGCGTACTTCATCGTGGTGCAAACGATCAGCATGCATTGACACGGTACCACCGCAAAATTGCTTTAGATAATTAATCACTAAAAAATCACTCAAAGGCCTTTTCTTTCAAACATCCGAAATAACCAAATAAATAAAACAGCTAATACTGACGCAATAACCCAATGGTTTACACCTAGCGCTTCAGGTAGGCCAATTTTTCCAAAGTCGCCCCAAGACAGGACTGTTACTTTATAAAAAGGGTACATCTCCGCGTAAAGGCCAGCGCCAACGACCATACCCAACACACCAAAGATGGCGTGCCAGCGACCTTCACCTATAGCACCTATTGAAGTTCCTGGGCAAAAACCCATCACAGCCCATCCAATACCAAACAGTGCGCCACCTAAAATCACGCCTCCCATGTTCATAGATTTGTGGCTGAGAGTGATGAGGTTTAGATCGACTAAAGCCATGATCCCAAACATGCCAACAATGATCGCTGAGAGCATGAACTTAAAGATAGTCATGTCTTTAAATAATAAGGCACCGATCTGCTTTTCATACCGCAATACCCGAGCCTTCTGCAATAAAAAACCAAAGATGATGCCTGTACATATCCCTAATAATTGTTCTGTAGACATGATCAAATCTTTCTATACATTAAGTGAGCAACGATTGCACCAAACCCAAAAAACAAGGCTAAAGCGACAAACGAACTCACAGATAATTGCATCATTCCGCTTAAACCGTGTCCACTTGGACAACCATCTGCTAATCTGGCACCCATCATGGCGATGATGCCACCAATGAAAGCAGATAGTGCTCGATATACAATCGAAGGACCAAATTGGTCTCGCCATATGTCAGGAACACTTTCCAATTTAAAACTCTTATCTGTAGTGGATGACAGTAATGCGCCAAAAAAGATACCAATGACTAGCAGGAACTGCCAATCCAGCTTAACTCTTTCTTTTAAGTAATAAGCATTTTCTGCAACATGCACTGGATCCACTCCTTGAACGGCAAACCCTGCTGCACGAACAAACGTAGTAGATGCGCCAATGTAGGTAGATTTACCCATATAAACAGTAGTTAGGTAAACAGAGGCTATCGCCAAAACTCCAACCAAAGCACCTGCAATATAAGGACTCCATCCATCGGCATTTTTTACCACACCTTCGATACTGCAAGAGTTAACGCCAATAAAAGAATAAAGCGGACAAAATTTATAAACCCCAGTTACTATTAGGGGAACTCCAATCCAACCCCATGGCCCAACCACATGCATGAGTGGAAGAGCGAGCAGTATGATTCCGCCTAAAATGCGAATTTGTCGATCAAGACTGCCAATATTAGTGTTCATATTAATTTCCTATTTTTTGAGACACTGTAATTCTATTTTTGCATCCACATATGGAATCCTAGGTTGCGACGCAAAACAAATTAATTTATAAATTATTTTTACTTACCATTTTAAATATATTTAAATTAACAATATTATTAACAATATTATTAATATTATTTGTATCGCTCTAAACCGAAACACAACAGTTATTAGAAAAGATAGGGGCTATAAGAATAGACAAAATCTAGTAAAAATATAATCTTTAACTACACTTACCCTCTTAAGCCATACCACCAATTGTTTTCGAACAAGTCAAAGGTATAGAAATCGATTAACTATTAAATACATTGGGACGATCTAGCTTAGTGCTCTAGGTGCTTTAGGTATTCTAGTAAGCTTTGTACCGGACCCAAATAGCTTCCCATTTGCCCCGGTAAGCACATTAAAATTTTGCGTTCTGACTTCAAGTCATCGACCAGGGCCTTTGCCACCGCCAGCAGGGTTGTTGTTTGGCGAGCCCTGACCTGCACCAACTCCTGACCTAGATCCGCCCCCCGCGTTACCTTTTTGCCCAATACCGTCTCCTACAGGTTCATTGGGCAATGTGACACCTTTTTCAGTCGCTCGAACCTTCATCCTTTCATGATGATCTAACCGAAATGAATCTCTTTCTTTATCGGTTTTCATAGAACGCATTTTTGATTGATATTCTGAACGCTCTACAGCGGTCATTAATTGTGAACCGTAAATTTGCACTTGTGCTTGCACTTGCACTTAGTCTTGCGCCTTAATGACACCGCTCCAGAGACCTGATGCTGCAGATAACAGCGCTAGAAGCATTATTGTTGGAGAAAAAGTTTTTAGTGATTTCATTATTAAATCCTTGTAATGTTTGATGATGGCTATTCAACAATGACTTTTTGGTCAGCAGCGATGAAACTCAACGAACAATACAATTAGCATTTGTAATCAACATTTGAGCTAACTCATGTTATACCTCAACTCAATAATCTAATTGATCTATGTCATATAAACACAAGTTGGCTGTTTAGTAACTAGGCGAATTGATTCACCAAAGATCGCTTATGTTAATTTTTTAAGTCTTATTCAATTGAAGGATCATTACAAATATGTCTAGCGCAGTAGGTCGCACGCCTGAGAGCCAGCTCCATAAGCGACAAGATGTAGACTTGTGAAGATCTGTGATCAAGCTCAAATCCAGCGCAAGGATCAGGGTGTTATACTGTGTAGGGATCTATAAGCGCAACGCAACAATTTAGAACTGTTGAATTCTATCCAAACAAACAGGGCCACTTCATACGTCATGACAAACACCACAACATCACCACTTCGCTGGGGCTTAATTGGCCTCGGTTGGGTTGCCAACGACTTCATTGGCCCCGCCATGCAAAACAGCTCAGGCTCCACCATGGTCGCCTGTTTAGGCAGCAGCCCCGAAAAAACCGCCGCCTATGCAAAACGCTTCAACATCCCACACGCCCACGCCGACCTTGCGAGCTTACTCAACAACCCTGAAGTCGATGCCGTTTATATTGCACTACCGAACGCCATGCACCACGCCGCGGTGCTGGCGGCTGCGCAAGCGGGTAAACATATTCTGTGTGAAAAACCGTTCGCCATGACCACCGCCCATGCGCACGAGATGGTCGCCGCCTGCAATCAAGCCAAAATCGTATTGCGCATTGCCCACCAAATCCGTATGGATGCGGCACTGAACCGTGCTCGTGAAATTGTACAATCGGGACGCCTAGGCCGCTTGGCAGAAATCTCGCTCGAGCGCTCCTCAGCACTGGGCGCACGCACCTCATGGCGCCAAGACTTTAGTCAAAGTGGCGTCATGTATGATGTTGGCGTACATCTGCTTGACCTGATTCAATTTATTAGCGGCCAACGCTTTGTTGAAGTCGCCGCCTTCACCCACCCCGATCGACGCAGTCAACAACCCGACGACACCATGACAGTGCTCGGTCGCTTGGAAGGTGACTGTCACGCCCTCGCCAAAGCCACCCGCGAAGTCACCGGCGCAGAGAACAACCTCATTATCGAAGGCGACAAAGCCACACTAGTCACCTCAGCATTGCGCTACGCCAAAGAACACGTCATCACCGTACGCGATGCCAAAGGCAGTCACGAAGAACGCTTCTTAGCCAGCCCCGCCTACGAGCTTCAAATCAAAGCCTTCGAAGGCGATGTGCGCGGCGAGCGAAGCCTACTCCCCGATGGTGAAGACAGCCTGTACACCGTTGCAGTCACTAATGCCGTATTAACCGCTATTCACGAGAGACGGATTGTCACGGTCACTGTTTAACTCAAACGCAATCCTTTAAAGTTTTCCCTTAAAAATTATTTCATATCAATGACTTAAAACAACAAACACCCTATCCACTACCGCGGAGGTCATATGCAGACCCACCAGCCCTGCCTCACAACAGCATGTCCACTACATAGCTCAAGCATCACCACCATTACAAAAATCACAATAATATCAACCATCGCAACACTAAAATTTCTCAAAGTCCCCAAGGATTTCAAAATACTCAAAGGCTTGAAAATAATCAAAGCTTTTAAAGCCTTTCAAACACCAATGAAAGCGCTGATCAGTACCATTGCCTACGCACTACTGGCTATACTACTAACCACACTCCTGATGCACAACGCGCAGGCTCAACATTACCCCAACCGTATCATTCGCGTGATCAACCCACTAGCCGCAGGCGGTAACCAAGATATTGTGGCGCGCGCAGTTGCCGAACAACTCAGTAAGCAACTCGGCCAACAAGTCATTGTTGAAAACCGCCCAGGTAACAGCGCCATTATTGGCACTCGCTTTGTAAAAAGCGCGCCTGCAGATGGTTATACCCTACTTGCGATCTCTAACACCTTTACCCGCGTGCCCGCCATTGTGGCCGACGCAGGTTACGACCCGATTAAAGACTTTGTCGGCATCTCCCAAACTTGCGACATCCCCATGGTGTTGGTGGTTAACCCAGCGTTACCGGTAAAAACGATCAAAGAGTTTATCGTGCTTGCCAAACGTCGCCCGGGTGAACTGACCTACGGCACCGCAGGCAATGGCGGCACTGGCCACGTAGCCGCCGAGATGTTTAGCCAACAAGCAAAAATTAAAATGATGCATATCCCCTACAAAGGCAATGCCCCTGCGGTAACCGATCTTGTAGGCGGACAAATCATGGTGATGTTTGACCAAGTAAGCACTTCGGTGGGCTACATTAAAGCCGGTCGCCTACGCGGCATTGCGGTAACCACCCAAACCCGCTCCAGCTTATTCCCAGACATGCCTACCATTGACGAAGCCGGTCTGCCAGGATTTCAAGACAGCACCTTCAATGGCATGATGGCGCCCACTGGCACCCCGCGCGATATACTGGATAAAGTGCGCGCAGAAGTCGTTAAAGCCGTGGCCACACCAGAACTACGTAACCGCTTTGCAGAACGTGGTATCCCCATGGTGGCCAGTAACAGCTTAGATGAATACCAAACCTTTATCCGTAAACATGTCGAAGACTTTGCAAAACTCGCAAAGGCGGCAAATATTAAAGCAGATTAATTGATGGATTGTTGAGCAATCCGCATCGTCAAGAAACATCACCAAGAATCGAATTGCACTTCGACTACACATGCCTGTAAACACATACAAAGCCTGGGTCACCAGGCTTTGTACTTTGTACTTTGTATTATCCTCTACCCCGTATCCTGAATCCTCAATCCTGATTCCCCTACCCTGATTCTTCTACCCTAAATCCTCTAAACTTGCATCTTGATTAATTATCGATTTACCCTGATCACCCCATACTTGGCCGCCGATTTGGTATAGATTATTCTACCCGTCGCCGTCTCTCGTATTTTGATAGTCAAGGTTAAGGTGTCATTCGAGTTTTGTGCCTTCATCTCAAAATTAGCACTCAGCGGTAACACCAAACCCTCACGCGGTTGCTCACGCCCCAGCCGATACAGATCAAATGCCTTATACATGCCGTAGTTACTGCCATTACGGATCTCTAGCTCAGTGCCGACATCACCAGCAAAACAACTGACCAAATTCGTATGCGAACCTTGAAACTCGCAACTGATCACCGCCTCGTACGGAAACTCTCGGGCAAACGCATCTTTGCGACGTTGACGCTCAAGATCTTCTTTATCTCTGCGCAGTTTTTCTTCGGCCACACGCAAATCGCGTTCAGCCACTGCCGATATTTTTTTAACCTTGCCATTGTCTCGGTCAGATAAGTAACTAAACACTATACTTAACTCTTGCGTATTGGCATACTGCGAGTGCTTAATTTCAGCGAGCAGCGCCTCAAACTCCATCTTATTGGTGATACCAGCAGCATTTAATTTTTTGAGATCGTTTGCACTTGCAGAAATGCTACGCGCAAACTGATAAGTCGCGTAATCCGAAAAACCGCGTTGGGTAGAGAATAAATCGCGAGCAGTCGTAGAATCAATGAGCATCCCCAGGCTAGTGGTCAGTGTATTGGTACGCTTAAAACCCACATCTAATGCGGCTAAATTATGCGGATAGTCTACAAAAATATGGCACACATCCGGCTGCCGAGAAATATCAATAAACGCATCATTGATGTGATCAAATACCTTGTTAAAACTCTTAGCAATCGACCAACCAGCCTGTGTGTAACGCTCCTTCATATCAGGCAATAACATACTGAGATTTTGCCCTAGATAACCCTGAACCGCAGAGCCATCTTGGTCTTTATAGGTCAACGTACACACGTTAAGCGCTTGATTCTTATTACGACTGCGGATGCGATCATCACTGATCACCAAGGAACCCACTTTATCTTTGCTATTAGATTGCGCCAATACAGTAAATTCGTTAACCACTTGCGACACCAATTGCGAATTCTGCATGCTCTTTTGCTGACTATCCAATACCATTTGCTTGGCTTGCTGCACCGTTAGCGTCATCCAAGGTGAATAATTCTGAATCTCAGACAGCGATGGCACCCTTTGCAGACTAGGCAACAACCATTTGGGCACCGCAATCACTTCAGACATATTAAACATTAATCGTAATCCACTAAAATCGCGTGAAGCATAGGCTGAATTACATTGTTCATTACCGCTATGCCCCCACATTTTTAGTGATTTATCATAAAAATTAGCCAATACTTTTTGCACATCAAGCACACCTGCTTGTCGATACAAGTCGCTACCAGACAAAATACCAAATTGCCTGTTATCAAATATTTCACGCATCACCGTAGTGTCATCGCGCCCCAACACATTTGCCTTTAATAATGCAGTGTTCAAACACAAAGGTGATTTCACATCCATTAATTTAGCGGTTCCATCTAAATTACTTGCAAAGCGCAGGTTAGCGGACCGCCTACCAGGTCTAGTGCGCGCCATAATCACCACATCTAATGAACCATCCTCAAGCTGTGCAGGATCTACAATACTGGCTACCTGAAACATCTGCCCCTGGCAAGGTGCTAATCCAGCCAAGAACCTAGAGATACCTTCACCCTTGACGATAATTGGAAATATCCCAGCTTTTGAATATTTAAATTTAAACTCAGCTTGTTGATTGATGGGCACCTCCATCAATTGAGCTGGCGAACCATCACCAAAATCTACACGAATACCACAGCTTCTAGCATTCGATCCGTTAGAAGACACCAATATCAAACCTTTAATCTCAACGCCTGCAATAGCCGTATTACTGGTATTCACCGTAACCTCAAAGCGCTCAATGTTTTGCGCATGTACACCCAAACCCAGTAACAGCAAAGCCACGCTCAAGAATCGAATACCCACAAAACATCTCCCCAAAATATTCATTTAAATGAGAAAAATCACATTAAAAACAGATAATAAATACAAAAACTGATACATTAACAGGCAATATTGACAATTGTACACGCACCATCATAAATGCAATAGTTCATGCAATAGTTCAAACAATAGTTCAAACAATAGTTCATAAAACCATTTAAACAAGCACATATCCACATAACGCGTATAAATATCCAAATGTCTACTACTTTTAGCATATGATGCACACCGTTCCTTACGCATAGCATACCAATGCCCTTAGCGAGATCTACACTTAGTCAGATATAAACTTAGCCAGACATATAATTAGCCAGACTCACCCTTTTCTAGAAGCATCCTTTGCCATAAACACCCTCAGTCGTCATTATTCTCAGTCGCACCTACCCTTAGTCATATGTAGTCATATCTACTCTTAGTCATATCTACCCTTAGCCACACCCAAACTGAAACTCTTGAGTTTCCCCCACCCCCAAGGACACCGCTTTGAATCAAACACCGCCACGCGCGCGCACCACCACTGACCGCCTGCACCGTAAACCTAAAAAAACCAAAAATGCTAAAACCAAACCCAAATCTGCACAGGCTACCGAGCGCAAAACACCTGCCACTGAAAAAACCAATTTGCACCCGCGCAACAAACACCGTGGTCGCTACGACTTTACACAACTCACCCTCACCAGCCCACAGCTCCAACCCTATGTATTACTGAACCCCTACCAAGAAACCTCCATTGATTTTGCCAATGCAAACTCAGTCAAAGCACTCAACCAAGCACTACTCAAACACTTCTACGGCATTAGCAATTGGGATATTCCCGCACAATACCTCTGCCCGCCGATACCTGGGCGTGCCGACTACATACACTATCTAGCAGATCTGTTAGTGAGCCACAATCCAAGACGCACAATCACAAACATAGCAACACCGACACCGACACCCACAGATACGCTTGAAAATACAGCTATAGCTACAGATACGGCTGCAAACGCAGATATCTCAGCAGGCACAGAACATGCCACTGTCACTGCACCAAAGACGATTCGCGTTTTGGACATTGGTGTCGGTGCAAATGCAATCTACCCCATTATTGGACACCGCGAATATGGCTGGGAATTTGTCGGCAGCGACATCGACCCCGAGGCCCTCCGCAATGCCCAACACATCATTGACAACAACAGTGAACTGACTGGTGCCATCACCCTCCGCCTGCAAGCAGACCCGATGCAGATCTTTAAAGGCGTGATACAAGCCAATGAACACTATGACCTT
>Ga0114958_10000647_pt1 | contig 29675 bp, 25 predicted proteins | sample C_130208_EF_Meta_FD_89577 | JGI IMG/M metagenome (GOLD analysis project Ga0114958, IMG submission 89577) | Freshwater microbial communities from Lake Croche, Canada to study carbon cycling - C_130208_EF_MetaG | ecosystem: Environmental > Aquatic > Freshwater > Lake | place: Lake Croche, Canada... | reverse complement strand
AAATATTCCTGTCACCGATATACATTTGGCAGGTAGATTAAAAACTATTGCGGAACAAGTTTTTATGTCATTCAATGGTGTAGGCTATGGAAGAATGGATTTTAGAATGAATGATAAAGGAGAAATATTTTTTCTTGAAATTAATTTTACCTGTTCTGTATTTTACGCCCAAGGCTATGAAGGGTCTGCAGATTATATTTTACTGCATGATGGGGCAGGCCAGCTTGGATTCTTAGAAAGAATTATTATTGAAGGCATGGCGCGTTATAGAAGAAAAGAAAAAATTTATAAAATTAAAGGCAATGCAATTTCTGGTTACGGTATGTACGCCAAATGGGATTTACCTAAAGGCAGTATTTTATTTCAAGGCGAAGAAAAAGCCCAACGCATTGTGACCAAAAAATTTGTAGATGAAAATTGGGATGAAAGAGAAAAATTAAATTTCAGAAGATACGCCTATCCTATTGGTAAGGATGTATATATATTATGGGACTTACAACCTGAAGAATGGTCTCCTCAAAACCATCACTGCGATGCTAACTGTAGTTATGTTGGCTTAAATGTAATTGTAAATAGAGATATTAAAAAAGGAGAAGAGCTTACACTAGACTATGGCAGCTTTTTAGACGAAACCATGGAACCTTTTAATTGCAATTGCGGTGCTTCAAATTGTCGTGGCCTTATTAAAGGAATAGCAGGCAATAAAATATAGTAATAGCCTAGTTTAGAATGTTTTTTTTATTATATTCATAGTAACGATTGCTTACTTTAAAACTATTTTATGAAAAAACAATTTTTAGTCTTGGCTTCTCTATTTGCCTGCATACATTTTGCATCTGCACAAAAGAAAATAAATATAGATAGCCTTGCTAGCTTATTAGAAGTATGGGTAAATGTACCCGTAGTGATGCCTGGTCAAATAAATTCAGACGCTCCTTCTGACGCCATTATTTTATACAATGGAAATGGCCTAGGGGCTTTTCAAAAAAAAGATGGTAGCCCAGCAGGATGGAAAATTGATGCAGATGGTGCCGTTACCGATATTAAAGGCGCAGGTGATTTAATTACCAAAGAAGCTTTTGGAAGCTGTCAATTACACGTTGAATTTAGAGAGCCGGCTGAAGTAAAAAGCAGTGGGCAAGGAAGAGGCAATAGTGGTGTATATATTATGGGTAAATATGAAATTCAAGTTTTAGATTCTTATAATAATCCTACTTACTCCAATGGTCAAGCAGGCGCGGTGTATAAACAACATGTGCCTCTAGTGAATGCAAGTCGCAAACCAGGTGAGTGGCAGTCTTATGATATTATTTTTACAGCACCTATTTTTAAAGAGAATGGCGATTTAGAAAGCCCTGCTAGAGTCACTGTAATACATAATGGAGTACTTATACAAAACAATGTAACTATTTTAGGTCCTACCGACTGGGTAATGAAACCAGTATATGCAAAACATGCTGCTAAATTACCATTAATGTTACAAGACCATGGTGACGATGGTAATCCTATTAGTTATAGAAATATTTGGATTCGTAATTTATAATTCTATTATTATAATGGGTAAAATACATCCAGCTGCCTTTATTGAACCATTTTCTATTTTTTGGTGGCAATGTATTGTAATGGTCATACTCATTATTACTATTGTGGTAAGAGCCCCCTTGCATCTTAAAAAAATTGAAACTAAAACTTACGCTAATTTTATTGCCTTATTTTTTGGTATAAATTATTTAGTAGAAAATTATTATGTTTATATAACAGGGTATTGGAACTTTCAACAAAGCCTTCCTTTTCATTTATGTAGTATTAGTTATTTTTTATGCATTGCCACCCTTATTAATTACAGGCAGTGGTTGGCTGAATGTCTTTACTACTGGGGTGTAGCAGGTGGAATTCATTCTTTACTTACACCAGAATTTACAGTGGGTATGGAAGGTTATAATTTTTATGCATATTTTATAGACCATGGTGGCATGTTACTTGTTATAATTTATATGATTGTGCATTTTAAATTTGTGCCCCGACCTAAGTCTTGGTTATGGGTATTAGGGTACACGCAGTTATTAGTTATTGGCGTTAGTATTATTAATTATACCGTGGGTGCGAATTATATGTATTTATCGGCTAAGCCAGAAGTAAGCAACCCTTTTGTAATAGGTGAATGGCCTTATTATATTTTAATATTAGAAGCTGTTGCCTTGGTACATTTCTGGATTTTCTATTTGCCCTTTCATAAAAAAAATAAGCAAGCAATTAAAGCTCCTCTATCCTCTTAGCCTTATCATCTATCACTAAATCAAAATTAGGTTTAGTAGGGCCTCCATTCGGGTCGTAACCTGTAATTAAATCATGAAATTTACAACCCCATTTATTGAGCTGTTCTAAAGTAAGGCCTCTTAAATCACGCTTTGAACTTTCTCCCCTTCCTGTCCAATAGGTTATATGCCAGCCTTCATCGTATAGTTTATTAATCTTAGCCACATTTTCAAAATTAGGTTCGGCCAACTCATATACTCTTTTATCTGTATAAAAACAGATGGTTTCATCTATATCAATTAATGCTTTCTTAGAACCAAACCTTTTAGACTCAATCATTTTATTTATTTAATTATTAACTGTTGCAAATTTAGATAGTTTCTATAAATTACACCGTTGAAATTACAATTAAGCCTAAATAAACTTATTCATGCGTATTCTATTATTATCTCTTTGTATTTTATTACAACAATTCGCTACTGCTCAATTAAGTAGTGAACCCCTTATTCGTACCGATAAAATTACCATTGCAAGAGATACTTATGGAGTGCCCCATATTTTTGCACCCACCGACCCTGAAGTGGCCTATGGCCTGGCTTGGGCACATGCCGAAGACGATTTTACCACCATTCAAACCCTTATTTTAACGGGTAAAGGAAAACTAGCTACCTATTTAGGTAAAAAAGGCGCCCCCGTTGATTATGTATTTGGCTTATTAAATACCAAGTCTATTGTGCTAGCGCAAATAAATAGTTTAGATCCTAAATTTATTTTACTAGTAAAAGGATATCTGGCTGGCTTAGAAGCTTTTGCGAAAGCGCATCCCGATAAAGTTTTAAATAAAAATGTATTTCCTATAAGTGTTGAAGACTATTTAGCCTCTACCGTTTTTTCAGTAGCTGTTTTTTGTGGAGTAGATAAGTCCTTACCTAAAATACTCAATGGTTCTATTGCTCATTTAGCAGGTATGACTGGAGAAGGTTCTAATACCATTGCAGTGCATTCAAGTAAATCAACAACGGGCGAAAATATGTTGGTCATTAACGCGCATCAACCCATTGAAGGCGCCACTGCTTTCTATGAAGCACATTTACAAAGTGAAGAAGGCTGGAATATTTTAGGAGGTTTATTTCCAGGTGCTCCCTTAATTTTTCATGGCACGACTCCTAATTTAGCATGGGCACATACTGTTAACTTTCAAGATAAAATAGATATCTACCAATTAGAAACTAACAAAGCACATAAAGGACAATATAAAGTAGATGGTGAGTGGCTTGATCTTGAAAAAAGAAAAATTAAATTAAGTATTAAAGGCATTCCTTTTCCTATTTATAAAACAGCCTATACTTCTATCTACGGACCTACTGCTCTAACCCCAGAAGGAAAATATTTTTCAATGCGTTTACCTGCCCTTATGGATGCAGGTGCTTTGCAACAATGGTATGCAATGAATAGAGCTACCAATTTTACTGAATTTAAAACAGCAGTGGCACAGAACCATTTAGCTATGTTTAATATCATGTACGCCGACAAGTTCGATACTATATTTTATATCTCTAGTGGAAAAATGCCTTACCGAAATGCCGATACCAGCTACCACTGGAATTCAACGCTACCGGGCAATACAAGGGCCACACTTTGGACAAAGTTTAAACCTTTGAATGAGTTTCCTCAATATACCAATCCTAAAAGTGGGTATTTAATAAACATGAATCATTCTCCTTTTTTAGCCACTGCAGAGAGTGAGAATTTAGATCCCAAAAAATTTGATCCTAAAGATGGTTATGAATTATACCACGATAATAGAAGTCGTCGTGCCAAAGACTTAATAGACCCACTAGAAAAAATTTCCTACGCCGATTTAAAGCGCATCAAATTTGATCGTCAATTACCTTCTACTATTTTATTTCCTTATGGTTTTACAGCAGATACCATGTTTTTAGTAGATGAAAATAAATATCCAACACTTGCACCACTTATTAAAACTTTAAAAACTTGGGACCACAATACTAACCCTGAAAGCAGAGGCGCACTTATTTATAATTTAGCTTATTATGAAATTCCCAAAATAATGGAGGGAAGAAAAAATGATAAATTAACGATGCAAGAAGCGATTGCTACCTACCAATATATTTATGATTTTTTAATAAAAAATTATAGCAGGCTAGATCTAAGTTTAGGCGAAATGCAAAAACTGGTAAGAGGTGATGAGAACTGGCCACAAGGTGGTATGCCCGATGTACTTGCAGCAGTGCAAACAGAACCCTATGGTCTAGCTCAGCGTAAAATGAATAGTGGGGATGCCTATATTGAATTTGTTCGCTTTCCTAAAGACGGGAGCTTGCCCTTAATAGAATCGGTTAATACTTTTGGAGCAAGCTCTAATAAAGGAGAGGCGCATTATGCCGATCAACGTGCTATGTATCAAGCACAGCAAGTGAAAAAAATGAGCTTAGATAAAAAAGAAGTACTAAAAAATGCTGAGCGTACTTATCATCCTCAGTAGGGTATTAGTAGTTTCTCAATAGTTCAGTAGTTATTTTTTAAATAAATTATAATTAAGACCAAGTATTATAATCTTGCTGTTACAATAGACCTATCTAAGAAGGCCTTAGTATCGTAAATGATAGTTTTATTTGAAAGCTTCAGACTTGCATAATCTAGTGATTTGAAAAAATCGTGAGCAACTACTAGTATAATCGCATCATATTTTCCAAGGGCATTTACTAAATCAATTGCATGTTTTTGCTTCACTTCAATAGCATTGGCATAAGGGTCAAAAGCATCCACCTCCATACCTGCAGCGCTTAGCTGGCTATAAATTTCAAAGGCTTTTGAATTTCTAATATCAGGGCAGTTCTCTTTAAAACTTACACCAAGTATTAATGCCTTGGCACCTTTAACAGGAAGGCCAGTAGCAGTTAATAACTGCATTAATTTTTCAGTTACAAAAGTTCCCATTTGATCATTCACATTTCTTCCCGATAAAATAACTTGGGGATGATAACCCAAGCTGTTAGCCTTATGTGCTAAATAATAAGGATCTACGCCAATACAATGTCCTCCTACCAAGCCTGGCTTAAAAGGAAGAAAATTCCATTTAGTAGCAGCAGCCTCTAATACCTCATGGGTATCAATACCCATTCTATCAAATATGAGTGCTAGCTCATTGACAAAAGAAATATTAATATCGCGTTGCGCATTTTCAATAGACTTAGCTGCCTCAGCCACTTTTATACTTGATACTTTAAAAGTACCTGCTGTAATAATACTTGCATAAAGTGTATCTACCTTACTTGCTATCTCTGGTGTAGAGCCTGCTGTTAATTTTTTAATAGTAGTAAGTGTATTGACTTTATCCCCTGGATTTATTCTTTCAGGAGAATATCCAACAAAAAAATCTTTATTAAATACTAAGCCACTTTGTTTTTCTAAAACAGGCACACAGTCTTCTTCAGTGCAACCAGGATATACTGTGCTTTCATAAATAACTAAGTCTCCTTTTTTTAAAACCGAACCTATCATGGCACTTGCCTCTAATAATGGTTTTAAATTTGGACGCTTATCGGCATCTACCGGAGTAGGCACAGTAACAATATATATACCGGCCTCTTTAATAGAACTAATTGAACTGGTAAATATTAAATGTTTAGCATTTTTAATATCGTATTCTGTACATTCTAAAGTATGGTCCTTACCGTTTTCTAAATCGCTTACTCTTTGCTCATTAATATCAAAACCAATCACTGTGTATTTTTTAGCAAAAGCAAGGGCTAATGGTAAGCCTACATAACCTAGTCCTACTATGGCAATATCGGGTGATATGATTGGGTTTTGATTCATCTATTTCAAAGGTAAAGGACCCTCTAGTGATTACCATAATTTTTTTCGCCTGCTGTAATAGCCAGTTTTAATCTATTCTGTGGAGGTGGTAAGGGGCAGGTTGCGAAGGCTGTAAAGGCGCAAGGCGGATTATAAGCAATATTAAAATCGATTTCAGTATTACCTAATGCATCGGGTTTATTAATTTCTATAAAACGCCCAGCTCCATAAGTGGTTTTACCAGCGGTTTCATCTGCAAATACAATAAAAAATTTCGGACCTCCTTCATCAATCACATCTAATGAGTATTCTTTATTATTAATGGTAAACAATAATTTACCTACTGTTTTGGTAGCAGTAGTTTGACCAAGCACATTGGTAATCATTAATAAGTTTTGAGAGGGCGCTACCATAGTTGCCTTTATACGCCAACTAGAATCAATAGGAAAGCGATCTATGCCTTTAAAATGAACTAAAGTCTTGGCTTCTAAATTTCTAAATCTAACCCCTATTTTATCTTCTCTTTTAATAATAGTCCAAGTATAATGCGACCATGACATAGTAATAGCTTGTTCTTCTTTAGAAAATACTTTTATAGGCTTTATTCCATTTACTACTAATCCGTTCACTTTAATAGTATTGTTTGTACTATTCATCCATAAAACAGAATCACCTTCATAAATAAAAGACCCTAGCTCGTCCGGAAATGAAACGTTATCATATTTGCAATCAGCACCTTCTTTTTTTCCAAAAGTATTTACACCCTTATGTAACCAAAATAGCCCTTCTAAATTTAACCAACCCGTAGGTGTTTTTAAATCAGAGATGCGGGCTTTATGCCAATCATTAATAGACTTTGTATAGGCATTTATTTTTTGAGCGTTGGCTAAAAAAAATAAGTTTAAAAACAAAAGTGTATATATTATTTTTTTCAATTATTTTAGTTTTGATATTATTTATGTAGAGGCTTTTCTAGTGTTCACAAAATTAAGTTAATTAAAAACTAGAACCATATATATTTCATAAATTTAGGAAACTAAAAAAATGGTATGCCATTCAAAAAAATATTTTTCTATTTTATAATCATTGCCTTAATGGCTTGTAATAAATCTGTTACCAATTTACCTAATACAGCTGTATCAGATAATACATCTGTACAACAATATACTAACACCGATGTCAATAACTGGATTTATGATAATATGAATGCCTACTATTTATGGTCTAGTAATTTACCTGCCTTAGCCAAAACCAATACTAGTAGCAGTCCTATGGATTATTTTTATTCTATTTTATATAATTATCATACCACCGATCGTTTTTCATGGATAGACAGTAGTGCTACCAATTTACAAAACCAATTAAATGGCATTAATACTGTTTTAGGTATTCGAGTAACGGCTTTTTATACCGACGACGCAAAAGTAAATGTGGCTTTAGTGATAGCCTATGTATTAAAAGGAAGCCCGGCTGAAAAAAATGGATTAAAAAGAGGAGATATTATTATGTCTGTCGATGGACAAACAATTACATCTACTAATTATAATACAGTATTACAAAATCAAATACTAAAATTAGGCTTAGGCACTTATTCCAATAAAGTATTTTCAGCTACAGGTAAATATTTAACTGTAACAAAAACTGAATTACAAACCAACCCTATTTTACAAGACACAGTAATTAGTTGGTCTGGTAAAAAAGTAGGTTACTTAGCCTACTTACAGTTTTTAACAAGTTTTGATGATAGTTTAAGAGCTGTTTTTGGTAGGTTTAAAGCAAAAGGAGTGAACGAATTAATTATTGATTTAAGATACAACGGAGGTGGCTATGTGACCAATTCAGATTTATTAACCACTTTAATAGTAAAAGATTTAGCAAGTAAGGTAGACAAGGTAATGAATAAAAAAACATATAACGATACCTATACAAAGGAAATAACTAAACAATATGGACCAACCGCCTTTGTCACTAATTTTAAAATGGAACCCAATAATATTGGTTCCTTAGATAGAGTCTTTATATTAACTTCCACTGGCACGGCTTCCGCTAGCGAGCTTATTATTAATAATTTAAAGCCATTTATGAACGTTATTTTAATTGGCGAACATACTTATGGTAAAAATGTAGGCTCCTTTACCATTACCGATAATGCCAAAAGATGGAACTATGGTTTACAACCCATCACCTTTAAGATATTAAATTCATTAGACCAATCCGATTATGGCACTGTGAATGGTTTTTTACCAGACTATAGCCTTTTAGACGATGTACTTCCTTATAAATTATTAGGTGACCCAAATGAAACATATTTAAATAAAGCCCTTAGTATTATTGGTCCATCTGCCTTTAAGCCCAATTCAATTGAAAGCAGTAAGCCGGTTTCAAGAGCCAATAAACTAGATGCTGCCTCCCTTTCTGATAATCCTATTCTAGATAAATTGGATATGTTTGATAAGCCCTTCAAACATAAAAACTAGTTCGTAAAACATTCTTTCAACAGCGCTTTGTTTTTTGTATCTTAGTTTTTAAATCTAAAGGTTGCATGAAAAAAATAATCTTACTCTTATTAGCAATTGTGTCATTACAATTACAAGCTCAAGAAAAAAATACTAAAGTACATTTAAATCATACCGCCATTTTTGTGGTTAATATGGAAAAATCGGGTAATTTCTATAGTAAAATAATTGGACTAGATACCATACCCGAACCCTTTCATGATGGGAAACATATTTGGTATAAAACAGGTGATCATCTAATGTTACATGTGATACAAGGAGCCACTGAAAAAAAAGAATATTATAAAAATCAGCATACTTGTTTTACAGAGCCTGACTTTAAAGGCTTTATTGAAAAATTAAATGCTGCGCATATACCTTTTGAAGATGTGAGTGGCAATAAAAATGCTATTACGACACGTGTAGACGGCGTGCATCAAATTTGGCTTCAAGATCCCGATGGCTATTGGTTAGAAATAAACGATGATACATATTAAATTTACACTTAAACAATTTAGTAATTTCCATAATTCAATTTTAATAAATTAAAAAATATGAAAAAAATACAATTAATACTGCTATTCATTTTTGCAATAGTCATTACAAGTTTTGCACAAGGTTTTGTAAAGGAAAAACAAGTTATTAAAAGTGCTATTTTAAATAAAGAAGTACATTATTCAATTTACTTACCAAGCGATTATTATTCCAGTGAGCGTGCTTATCCTGTCACTTATTTATTACATGGTTATGGCGATGCAGATGATGGCTGGATTCAGTTTGGAGAAGTGAACCGTTTAGCAGACGATGCTATTAAAACAGGTAAAATTCCACCTATGATAATTGTAACGCCGGATGGCTTCACTAGCTTTTATATTAATGCAGCCGATGGTAATTTAAATTACGAGGACTTTTTTATAAAAGAGCTTATTCCGCATATTGAAAAAACTTATAAAGTAAAAGCAGAAAAAAAATTTAGAGGTATTGCAGGACTTTCTATGGGAGGATATGGTTCTTTATTATATGCGCTTAAATATCCAAATTTATTTGTGGCAGCGGCTCCACTCAGTGCTGCAGTTTGGACAGACAATGATATAATTAATCTTAACGATGGTATGTTCAATGGTTTATTCGGAAATTCAATGGGAAAGAATTTAAAAGGGAAGGACCGCTTAACACCTGCTTGGTTGAACAATAGCCCATTGGCCATTATTGAAAAAAAGACAAAGGAAGAATTATCTTCAGTGAGATATTACATTGATTGTGGCGATGATGATTTTTTAACCATTAGTAATGCACAATTGCATATTGTTCTTACAAATAAAAATGTGCCTCATGAATTTAGAATGAGAGACGGTGCCCATAACTGGACTTACTGGAGAACAGGTATAATTGACGCACTTGCCTTTATTGGGGATAGCTTTCATCAAAAATAATTTATATGTCAATGATTATAAAAGTATTTGTAACAGGGGGCACTTTTGATAAAGAATATAATGAGATAAATGGTAGTTTGTTTTTTAAAGAAACACATTTATATGAAATGTTGGAATTAGGTAGAAGTAAATTAGAACTATCTATTACAACTCTCATGATGAAAGATAGCCTAGACTTCATAGAAGCCGATAGACAAACGATTACCACAGCTTGTTCAAATTGTAAAGAAGATAAAATTTTGATTACCCATGGTACCGATACCATGACCCTTACTGCTTCTTATTTAGCAAAGCATTGTCCTAACAAAACTATTGTGCTTACAGGCGCCATGGTGCCTTATAAGTTTGGTAGCTCAGATGGTTTATTTAATTTGGGAAGCGCCCTTGCCTTTGTACAAGTTCTAAAGGCTGGCGTGTATATTGCTATGAATGGAAAAATTTTCGAAGCAGATAAAGTTCAAAAAAATACTGACAAAGGAGAATTTGAAACTATTTAATATGCTATTAGATTAACTTAAACTATTAGATTAACTTAAATAAGTATCGCTTTATTTTAACTGAGTGGTGTCTACTCTTGTAGGCGTATCTTTTCCAGCTATAATAGACTGTGCACTTTTAGCAATAGCTTTTATGATTTCATTCATATTATCAATATCTAAAGTTTGGAATTCATCGCTAGGTTTATGATAGTTAGGCTCACTATCCATTTTTGAAGTAGAAATGGTATGTGCTGGCACTCCTAAACGCGCTAGTGTAGCATTGTCTGATCTGTAAAATAAATTTTGATCTGTATAAGGGTCAGGATAAAATGTAAAGGCTGTGCCTGCTAAATTCTTTTGTAAAATGGCACCCATATCTGTTTTTTCATATCCAGTAATATAAGCGCTATTTCTACCCCATTTACTTTCTGTACCTATCATTTCTAAATTAAACATGGCTTTTACTGACATAGGATCGAACTGCTTTGAAAAATATTGAGCGCCAAAACCTCCTACTTCTTCTGCTGTAAAAGCAGCAAAAATTAAAGTGCGTTCATTATTATTTAATTTTTTAAAATACTTAGAAAGCATAATCATTGCCGTTGTGCCTGCTGCATCATCGTTGGCGCCATTATAAATACTATCTCCATTTATAGCTCTTGCACCATTAATACCTAAATGATCATAATGCCCTGAAAAAATTACATATTCTCCAGCCAGTGACTTACCTGGTATAACAGCCACTACATTTGCTAATGCTAGATTTTCAATTTTATGTGTGGCATCTATTGTAAACTTTGTAGGTGTTGCATTAGATAAAACAAATACCAATGATTTTTGATTCTCTGTTAAATTTGATTTTAAACTCGTTAAACGGCTAAAGTTTTGCGCAAAAGACTCATCTACTAATATTAAATAATTTTTATTGGCACCCATATATTTTCTAATGGCCATGCCTAAATTATCTTCTTTATTTATTTTCACCACTTCATATCCACTAGCCTCAGTAATGGAAAAATTAGCTTGAGGTGTTACTACTATTATATTTTTTTGATCTAATGTACTGCCATCAAAATTTCCAGAAGCGCTAATAAACTTTGCTGACATTCTTGAAAAAGACTGTAAATAACTTCCGCTATTTTTGAACTTTGCAAGCCCTGTTTGTTCAAATTCATTGGCTATAAAAGCAGCAGCCTTATCAATGCCCTTGCTAAATGTTTTACGGCCCTCTAATTCGTCTGAGGATAGGTATTTTTCAATTCGCTCTGTTTCAGCCTTTGTTATGGTATTCAATATATCTTGACTCCAAGAATTACTAGCAATTACAAAAGTTAATAACAATAGACAAAATTTTATATTCTTCATAAAACAGTTTTTTATTTAAGTTTTGCTTTAAAACTTATTTATTTTAAGCAATACAAAATAGTCAAATTAGGCTAATTCCTAAAAACTTTTTGCTACATTAGCATATTATGGCAAGTGACCAAGAGCTTATTATTCAGTTTCAAGCAGCTACCAATAGAGAAGCCAATTTCACTGCTCTTCTAAAAAAACATCAACAAAAAGTATATTATCAAATAAAAAGAATGGTGACCGACCATGCAGATGCCGATGACATTGCACAACTCGTTTGGATAAAAATTTGGGATAAACTAGATGGCTTTAAAATGGAAAGTGAATTTAGTACCTGGCTATTTAGAATTGCCTACAATGAGACCCTTAATTATTTACAAAAGCAGAAAAAACAAGTTTCAAGCCCCACAAGTGGTGAATTATTAGATTATGAGAATGCCTCTGCCAGTTCAGACAGTCCCAAAAGCACTGAAATTCAAATAGGCCTTGACAGTGCCATTAGCCAACTGCCTGAAAAACAGAAAGTTGTGTTTATGCTTCGCTATTACGAGGGTTTTGATTATGAAAAAATTGCCTCTATTGTGGGTACCACTATTGGAGGTGCAAAGGCTAATTATCACCAGGCAGTGAAAAAAGTTGAGGTTTTTATTAAACAACTTTAAACTTATCGTGTAAAAAATAGTCAAATTATGGATATGGAAAAAGATATTGAATTAAATGATCAAGCCGGTATAGGAAATAGCTTAGAACATGACCGTGCATGGGCAGAAAGCTTCTTAAATAAAGAAAGCCTAAGCCAATTTAATTTGTCTACAACAAATACGCCTTTCAATTATTTTGAGTCTTTCCCTGACAAACTATTAAGCAGGATCGAATCTGAAAAAAGGCAAAAAATGGAGCAGAAAAATACAAAAATACTTTTCTTGCCTTCCTTCATGCAACCAATGAATAAATGGGCTGTTGCAGCAGCATTTATTGTTGTTTTGGGTGGTTCTTTTATATTTTTAAATAATTCAGTTTCTAAAAAAATAGCTGATCCTATCGCTTCAACAAGAATTAATTTACAAGACTTAAGTAGCGAAGAATTGGAATCATATGTTGATGCCAATGAATGGATAGCTGAAATTGATGTACAAGCACAAATGCAAAAAGAAAATACAAGACTTTCTACTTTAAATGAAAAACAAATTGAAGAAATTAAAAAAACAATAAGCGAATGAAAAAGTTAATTAATTTTATTTTATTAAGTACTCTAATACATTCAGCTGTATTGGCGCAGCCAAATCCAGATAGAAGACAAGGACCACCACCTCCACCTCCAAGAGAAAATAGAGGAGACGAGCAAAGAAGATTTGATAGAATGAGGCCCGAGCAAAGAGAAAAAATTGAGCTATTTAAAATTCAATTCATTACAAAAAAATTAGAACTTAGTTCAAGTGAAGCAGAAGGATTCTGGCCTGTATATGAAGCACATAAAAAAGCCATTCAAGAAATTATTAAAACAAAGATGAATGATGAAATTCTTTTGCAAGAAGCCATGCTTAGTTCTAGAAAAAAATACAAAGCCGATTTACTACCAGTATTAAAAACTGAAGAAAGAGTAAATATGGCCTTACGCATTGAAAGAGATTTTTTATACAAAATGCGTCATGAAGTAAGCAGAAGAAGAGGCTGGGAACAAGAGTAAATATGTTCTCATTTATTTAATTAAAAGTATTCCAAAAGCACCCCTTAGAAAATAAGGGGTGCTTTTATTTTCTAAGCTAGTTTTCGTATATTACAGAATATAACTAAACCGTATTTATATGAAGAAGCTCTTGGCCCTGTTAGGTATAGGATTACTTTTAATTATTACTATAATTTTTATAAAAACATTTACGAATAGCCCTGGTGCGCACCAAAAAGGTATAAGCTTAGAAGTATTACCAGCTAATGCCATAACACATATGAGTCAGGCCATTCAGCTACGTACTGAAACACCTAACGACGCTTATGTATTTGATACCACTACTTTTTTAGCCTATAGAAAATTTTTAGAAAAATCATACCCACTTATTCATAAAAATTTACCTAGAACTACTATTGATAGTTTTAATTATATCTATGAGTGGAAGGGAACAGATACAAGTTTACTTCCAATGGTTTTAATGGCGCATTATGATGTAGTGCCAGTAGAAGCTTCGGCCGTTAAACTATGGCATGCGGTTCCTTATGGGGGTGAAGTGAAAGAAAATTACATTTGGGGCCGAGGGGTGCTAGATGATAAATCAAGTATGATTAGTATATTAGAAGCCGCAGAAGCTCAGTTAGCCAAAGGATTTCAACCTAAGCAAACTATTTTATTATGCTTTGGAGCCGATGAAGAATCGAGTGGTAATGGCGCAATTGCAGTCGTTAAATATTTTAAATCACTTCATAAAAGATTTGACATAGTCGTAGACGAAGGGGGAGAAATTTCTACTGAAGATATGAAGGATGTGAAAAGGCCTATCGCTTCTATTGGTTTGGGCGAAAAAGGTTATGTGACTTTAATTTTAACGGCACAAAAAGCAGGGGGTCATTCCTCTATACCTGCGAAAACAACTGTTATTGATATTTTGAGTAAGGGATTATACAAATTGAGAGAAAATCAAATGCCTGCTAAAATAATTCCTCCTATTAAAGCTTATTTAGAAAGAGTAAGTGGATATACCGATAACTTCTGGAAAAAAATGATGCTCTCCAATATGTGGTTATTTGAAAACCAAGTTATCAATAATTTATCGGATGCCCCTAATACCAATGCCTTAGTAAGAACTACCATTGTACCTACTATTGTTAATAGTGGTGTAAGAGACAATGTAATTCCAACATTTGCTACTGCCTCTGTGAATAGCAGAATTTTACCAGGTGAAACTCAACAAGATGTTTACAATTATGTAGAAAAAACAATCAATGATACAAATATTAAAATTACTTACTACCATAATTTTAGTACGCTGCCTTCCTCCACTACCGATATAAATAGTAAGGCCTTTAAAAGAGTAGAGAAAGTTATCAATGCTATTGTAGATGATGTAATTGTTGCTCCTATGTTAATGGTAGGTGCCACCGATTCTAGAAATTACAGAGACATTAGCGATGGCGTTATTAATTTTACTCCAATGACAAATGCAAAAGGATATCATGGTATTGATGAAAGACTATTAATTAGTGATTTTCAAAAATTTGTAAATTTTTATACATTATTAATTCAAGGTTCAAAATAAATTTGAAAAATTAAAATCGAGTAAAAATAATTCATAAAGAAACTGTTTCTAATTTTTTAAATCACTCAAATTATTAAAGTAAAGCCCTATGATGCATAATAAAATAGCACCGAATATTTGTTTACTCATTTGTATAATATTTTTTAATATGACAATCTCACTTGCACAATACCAGCCTTTATATAAAAATATTCCAAATTATATTTCCTCTAAAAATCAAGAATTTGAATCAAGTAGTACGGGTATATTAATTGTTGAAAAAGTATCTATACCTAGTTACCAATATTTTAGAGTATCGAATGACAATTTAAAAAGACCTTGTGTTATTATTTGCCCTGGTGGTGGTTATACTATTCTTGCAGCGGGTCACGAAGGCACAGATGTAGCGAAATATTTTAATAGTATTGGAGTAAATGCTATCGTATTAAAATATAGAATTCCGAATGTAGAAAATCAAATAGATAAATCCATTGCGCCTTTACAAGATGCACAGCAGGCAATACTTTTAGCAAGAACCAATGCAGAAAATTGGGGTATTGATAAAAATAAAATAGGTATCATGGGTTTTTCAGCAGGCGGACATTTAGCTGCTAGCTTGGCTACCCATTATAACGATATTAAAATTGAAAACACAAATAAGGTTTCCTTAAGACCCAATTTTCAAATACTAATATATCCAGTAATAAGTTTTGGACCCGAAGGGCATGAGGGTTCAAGAATTAATTTAATTGGAAATGGTAAGGATGAAAAAATACAAAAAGCCATTCATTATTTTAGTAATGAAGAGCAAATTACCAAGGATGCACCTATTGCTTTTATAGTACATTCTAAAGACGATGATGTAGTGCCCGTTGCCAATGCTATACATTATTATGATAATTTAATTGCACATAAAGTGCCTGCTGAATTATACTTGTATGAAAAGGGTGCTCATGGCTATGGTATGAAAAACCCTAGTAGTGAAATTCTATGGACTAGCGTAATGAAAACTTGGATGCAGAAAAATAAAATTATTCAATAAAAATATTATAAATTTATAACACTTTTTTATACATATAAAGGAACAAATGAATCAAGAAAAAATCTTTAAATATTAAACTTAAACATATATCCGATGCGTAATTTAATTCTTGGCATAAGCTTATTTTTTTCTGCTACTATTAGTGCACAAAAAACAATATTAATAAAATGCGGAAAATTACTAGATGCTAAAACAGGTATAGTTACTGAAAAACAAAATATCCTAATAAAAGGCAATCAAGTGGTTTCTATTACTGCTAATCCCGTTTCTGCAGACTCCATTATTGATTTAAGTAATTACTTTGTAATGCCTGGTATGATTGATTGTCATACACATGTGTTACTACAAGGCGATATCACTTCTGACGATTATGATGTTCAAGTTTTGAAAGAATCAGTTCCCTATAGAACCATTAGAGCAACAAAAAGTGCCGAGAAGGCATTAATGAATGGCTTCACAACTATACGTGATTTAGGTACTGAAGGTGCAGGCTTTGCAGACGTAGATCTTAAAAAAGCAATTAATAAAGGAGTGATTAGTGGGCCAAGAATGATTATTTCAACTTTAGCCATGAATACTACAGGTCATTATCCTTTAAAAGCATCCGATTATGCTTGGGAATTACATTTTCCAAAAGGGGTCATAGAAATTACGGGCGCTGATGAAGCAAGAAGAGCTGTAAGACAACAAATTGAACAAGGTGCGGATTGGATTAAAATTTATGCAGACCGTGGATATTACCGTTTAGCTGATGGCTCTTTTAGATCTATTCCAAATTTTACAACTGAAGAAATTAAAGCTATTGGAGATGAGACTATTGTAAGTCGAAAAAAAATGGCTGCTCATGCTATGACTAGAGATGGTATTCTTGCTGCTATTAATGCTGGGGCATCAAGTATAGAACATGGAAGTGGAATGGATGAAGAATGTATGCGTATAATGGCAGAGAAAGGAATTTATTGGTGTCCTACTTTATTTGTCAATGAATTTGTTGCAGAAGGAAGAGCCAAATTAGGTAGCCCAATTAATTTATATTTTCAACAATCTATCCAAGCAACTTTTAAAAAAGCTATCAAGATGGGTGTTAAATTAGCTTATGGAACCGATATTGGTGGCTATGACTGGAATCTAGCGCAAGCTAAAGACTTCACCTATTTTGTTGAATGGGGATTAAGCCCTGCACAAGCCATTCAAACGGCTACTACAACTGCAGCAGAATTATTAGGCATGCAAGGAAAAATTGGAGAAATTAAAGAAGGTGCTTTTGCAGATATTATTGCCTTAAAGAAAGACCCTACTAAAGATATTTCTGCTTTACAAAATGTTGACTTTGTAATGAAAGACGGAAAAGTATACAAGCATTAAACTTTTTTAATCACACTGCCCTTCCATCCAAAGTAGGCTACTACGGCGAAAGCCACTAGTGGCACTATATAACCCATTTGTATATTACCGGTGGCATCGCTTATTAATCCAAAAATACGTGGTAAAATTGCACCGCCCACAATGGACATCACAATTAAACTACTTGCCATTTCAGTATCAGGACCAAGTTCTTGAATACCTAATGAAAAAATAGTAGGAAACATAATTGACATAAAAAAGCAAATGCCTATTAAGGCATATATAGTTATCATGCCTTTACCCAAAATGGCTACTAGGCATAATAGTACACAAATAGTAGCAAAAGAACTTAATAAATTTCTAGGTTTAATAAACTTCATTAAAGCAGTACCTAAAAAACGGCCTACTAGAAAAGCTAGGCCCCCCATGCTTAAATAATCGGCAGCTTGTATATCTGAAATTTTTGCCGATTGAGTGGCATATAATATAAATAAACTTAGTACACATACTTGAGCACCTACATAAAAAAATTGTGCTACCACAGCCCAGCTTAAATGGGAATGTCTAAAAGTTTTTAAAATGGTTGAATTTTGATTGGCCGCATTTTTATCTCTAATATCGGGTAGCTTAATTTTAAAAAACAAAAAAGCTATACATAAAAGTATAATACCTAAAATAGTGTAAGGCATTTTAACGGTATAGGCCTCTGTTGCTAAGGCTGCTTTTTGAGCGGCGGAATTCATACTAGCTAATTGCTCCCCAGTATAACCCCTTGTTAAAATTATTCTTGCACCAATAGCTGGCGCCAGGGCCGCGGCAAGGCCATTAAAGGATTGAGCTAGATTTAGTCTTTGAGTAGAAGTACTAGGATCTCCCAATGAAGAAGCATAGGGGTTAGCGGCGGTCTCTAAAATAGTTAAACCACAAGCTATTATAAATAAGGCAAATAAGAAATAGTTATAAGATTGATTATTGGCAGCGGGCACAAACAAAAATGAACCTAAAGCAAATAATAGTAGGCCTGTAATAATGCCTGTTTTATACCCCCATTTTTTCATAATATAGCCAGCAGGTAAGGCCATAAAGAAGTAAGCTACAAAAACCGAAGAGTCTACCAAGGTAGATTGTGTAGTTGTTAAAGTAAATGATTTTTTTAAATGCGGAATTAATATAGGATCTAAATTATGTGCAAAGCCCCATAAAAAAAACAAGCAAGTAATTAGTATAAAAGGAATTAGGTCTGATTTAGTTTTTTGCATAACACATAAATATTATTTAAATATAATCTATCCAAAACATTTAAGCAAAAATAAGCTTGTAGAATCGGTTTAAAAGAGGTTAAAGGCCTATTTTTGAATTGTATTCTAATTGTAATTATAATTATTAAATACACATAAAATCAACTACCACAAAGGCTAAAAAAATTGCCTTTCAAATTAAAATTTATGAAAAAAATATTACTAAGTATTACTTGCTTATTGACAAGTCTTATAATTTTCGCTACTGTACCAAATATGACTAGTTCAAATATTGAAAAAGCTATTTCCACTTATGCAAAAGAGCCGGCACGTGAATATTACTTAATACAAGTGTACCACTGTACTACTATCAAACAAATTGAAAATATAGACGTTTTTTTGAAAAAAACTTTTCTTCCTTATTTACATCAAAATGGTATTGAAAAAGTAGGTGTATTTGCACCACTTAATAACGATACTGCTAGCGATAAAAAATTATATGTTTGGGTGCCTTTTAAAAATATTCAAAAATTAGACGAGCTTGATCAGAAAATTGAAGCATTAGATCCTATGGGAAATGCCGCTATAATTCATTTAGAGAGTGCAGATAGTAGTTTACCTTATACTCGTATTGAAAAAATTATTACAAGAGCTTTTAAGTTTCAACCTCAATATGAAACTACATCTAGCCTCACTAAATCAAGCAGCCGTGTTTATGAGTATAGAAGTTATGAAAGCCCTACAGAGGATATGCATTTAAGAAAAGTACATATGTTTAATGAAGGTGGCGAAGTAACACTGTTTAAAAATCTTAATTTCAATGCAATATTTTATTCTAAAGTAATTGCAGGAAGCAGCATGCCAAATTTAATTTACATGACCAGCTTTAATAATATGGAGGACCGAAATGCGCATTGGAAATCTTTTGGAGAAGCTCCACTTTGGAAAAAGATTTCAGCAGCTCCTGAATATTTAAATACAGTAAATAGAAATGAAACTGTATTAATGAGCGCCCGTGATTATGCCGACTTTTAGTCGACTAGTTCAACTCCCATTAATTTTATAAGTTCTAATTGCGCATTACAAAGTTGATATTGGTATTGCAATTGATTTAACAATGCTCTTTGGTAATCGGCATTGGTAGAAGTTATTTCAATAGGAGTGGCTGTTCCATTTTTTAATTTACTTACACTTAATTTTTGAGCAAGTGCTGCTTGCTCTATTTGAGTGGCTGCATTTTTAATTCTTGCTTGATTGCTTTGAATATCAATTAAGGCTGCTTGAATATCTTTTTCAAAATCATGAATTTGTGCAACTACATTGGTTTCACTTAAAGCTAAGCTACGCTCTTGAATTTTGATTTGTTGTTTGATTTTTCCACCATTAAATAGCGGTAGGGAAAAACCAATGCCTGCATTATAATTAAAACGTGGGTCGTTAATTTGAGGTAGGTAGCCATTTCTAGAACCCATACTGGCCTTCATGCCTACATAAGGGCGCTCATTTAATTTAGTTATTGCTACATCTGCTTTTGTAACATTAACCTTGTCCTTAGCAATAGCAATGCTAGGGTTATGTATCAAGGCCATTTGCATAGCTTCCTCTGAGGTGTAATTTTTCAGGCTAACACTTAAAAGTGATTCTTTAATAGTATTAACACCTGTTGCATAATTTAATAAATTCAATAATTTTTGCAAATTAGTTTCTAGGTCAATTTTTCTATTTAATTCATTGTCTATCTTAGATTGAATAGTCAATAAGTCTAGTTGAATAGCATTACCATTTTTTAGCTGTGTTTCAATAATATTTTTATTTTCCGTCAATAACTGTAGCACTTGATTTTGTATTTCAATGGCTTTTTTAGCATATATAATTTGATAATAAAGCTGACTTATTTGAAAAAACAAACTGTGCTCCAATTGCTTTGCGATATGTTTAGAAGTTTGTAATTCTAATTTAGCCTTTTGAATAGAAGAGGCTAATCTTCCAAAATCAAATAAAGTATAGCTACCATTTAAAGCACCTGATACATTGTGGACAGGAGAAAATTGAAAAGTTTTTTCACCAAAGGCTACTTCAATTTTTGGTTGCACATAGGCATAACTTGCATCAAGGGTAATGTCTGGATATTTGTTTAACTCTGTAAGCGTTAATTTATCTTCTGCCAATTGAACAGCCTGTTCCACTTCTTTTACTTTAGGAAAATATTGTAAGGACAGGTTCAATAAATTTTTAAGCTCCCCATTTATTAAAGCTTGCGCCATTGAAGTAGTACTACCTATTAGAACTACTAACATACATAAAACTATTTTTTTCATATCTCTTTACTTTATAAGTATAAATACATTTATTTTAATGTGACTCTGCAGCGGCCTTTGCAGCAGCCGCATCCATTTTTTTGTTAGTTCTTAAAAAGAATACTAAAGGAATAACCACAATAAAGAAAATACCCACTAACCTGAAAGTATCTAAATAAGATAAATAATAAGCCTGTCTATCTACCGACATATCAATTAGTTTATAGGCTCTTTGTGTAGCTCCATGCAAGTCAGCTGTTTTAGCAGCAATGCCTTGTGTTACAGCAGTCACTCTTTCTTGCCACTGTGCCCCATCGGATGGCATATTCGCAATTAAATTGGTACGGTGTTTAAAATATTGTTGTGCAACATAGTTATTGGCAATGGCAATACCAAAAGCACCTCCCAATTGACGAATCATATTATTCAATGAAATACCTGCTGCATAGTCCTTGGGTGCTAAGCCAACAACCGCCTGATTAATTAAAGGGAGTTGACTCATTGAAATACCAAAGGCTCTAATTAATAAAGGCCAGAAAAAGTCCCATTTGCCTGCATCAAGTGGCATAGCAGCACTATAAAATGCATAAACTGCAAACAAACTAAAACCAACAATTACAAAGGGTATAGGTGATACACCTTTACTCATTATTTTTCCTATAATGGGAAATAAAATTACACCTGCTAATGTAGGTGGTAATAAAGAAATACCTGTTTCAAAAGCTGTATAGCCCATAATTCTTTGAGCTAGAACTGGATATACAAATACAGAAGTAAACAAACCAAAGCCTGCCACAAAAGTGAAAATGGTGGTAAACGCTAAATTTCTATTTTTAAGTACCCTTAAATTAACAGCGGGTTGTTTGATATTTAATTCATATAATACAAATGAGATCAAACCTAAAACTGCAATACCAGAGCAATAACGAATATTTTCACTATTGAACCACTCTTCCGATTCACCTCTTTCTAAAACATATTGCAGACAACCAATACCTGCCATGAGTAGCAAAATTCCAGTATAATCAATTTTAATAGCATCCTTTCCTTTACCTTCTCCTACTTTTTTATCAATAAAGGTGAAGGATAAAAAAGTAGCAATAATTCCAATAGGAATATTAATCATGAAAATTAAAGGCCAGCTATTATGTTCAATAATCCAACCGCCCAAAGTAGGTCCTAGAGTGGGGCCAAGTACAATACCCATACCAAATAAGCCGGCTGCAATAGGTCTGTCCTTGGGCTCAAAGGCATCAAATAATATAGCTTGAGAAGTAGACAGTAAAGCACCGCCTCCAATACCTTGTACAAACCTCCAAAGAATTAATTCAAATAAACTATCGGACTGACCACATAAATAAGAGGCTGCCGTAAAAATAATCATCGAGACGATATAATAATTTTTACGACCAAAATATTCTGCTAAAAAACCTGTAAGGGGTATAATGATAACATTGGCAATCGCATAAGAAGTAATCACCCAGCTCACATCTTCAATACTAACGCCTAAACTTCCTGAAATATCGTTTAAGGCAACATTTACTATAGAAGTATCTATCAACTCCATAATAGCAGCTGATACAGTGGTAATTACTATGATGGCTCTCGCGAAACCTTTAAGCGCTGGCATATGAACTATTTGTCAACGGTGATAAATACACTCATACCTGCTCTTAATTTATTTTTAAAAGCTGCTTGATTGTTAATGGCAATTTTTACAGGAATACGTTGTGTTACTTTAATAAAGTTTCCGCTGGAATTATCTGGAGGTAGTAATGAAAACTTTGCACCCGTGGCATCACTTAAACTTAAAATAGTACCTTCTATAGCAAGGTCTGAAAACGCATCTAAGCGGATATTTACTTTTTTACCTTCTTGTAAACTTTCTAATTGACTTTCTTTGAAATTGGCTACAATCCAATAGCTGCTGTCATTTACAATAGAAAATAAAGGTGTACCTGCTTGAACATATTGTCCAATATTAATATTCTTTTTCCCAATTTTACCAGCACTTGGTGTAATAATTTTGGTATAAGATAATTTCAATTCTGTTTCTTTGATTTTAGTTTTCTTCATATCTATCAAAGCCAAGGCTCTATTCACGTTTTGTCTTAATACAGCAATTCTATTGTTAGCGGTAGCTAACTCTGTTTGCGCATTACTCAACTCTTGATTAGATGAAGACAATTGAAATTCTGTTTCTTCTAATTGCTTTCTTGTAATGGCTTGTTCTTTAAATAAATTTTGATCTCTTGTTAAATCGTTATTAGACTTCTTTTGCTTGATTGTTTTTAAATCAATTTGTCCTTTATTATTTTTTAAAGCCAATATGCCGTTTTCTAATTGTGCTTGTGCATTAGAAACATCTGCTAATGATTGTTGCAAGTCGGCTTTTTGCTCTTCTAATTGCATTTGCAATTCTGCATCGTCAATTTCTGCTACTAACTGATTTTCTCCAACAGAATCATAGTCTTTAATGGAGATGGTTTTAACATATCCTCCTATTCTAGTTAAAACAGGCACAATAGAAGTTTCTATTTGTGCATTATCAGTGGTCTCGTGTGTAATTGAGAAAATAACTTTTTTACCGCCAAAATAAAGCGCTACGACTAATAAAGTACCAATAACGACTTTGCGAATATTGGCCTGTTTTTTCTTTTTTTGCTCCTCCATAATATTATAAAAATTAATATATTAAATGAGGGCACAAGGTACCATAATTATGTTAAAATAATATATTTATGGTATTATGTCTAAATGATATTCTTGTATTAAACCTGGATTTTCTGGTGTTAAAGTAAAGGCCAATTTTATTTTCTTTTCTTTACATTGAATAATACAATAGCCTCGCATTTGATTTTCCACCACCATTTCGCCCACCGATATAATTTCACCTGCTTCTTTTAAAATGGCAGCTGCCTGGCTTTTTAAAGTTTCAATAGGATAGTCTTCAAAAAAGTTCTCTGCAAAAATGGGTAGGCTTGAATTGAAATTAGGCAACATGGAAACTAATTCTAGCTTTCTTTTCTGTAAAATGGGAGAAACAGTTTTTACCCTTGGCTTTAATTTTGCCAATTGCACAATAGTATCTAATACTGCAAAATTAATAACTGAAGTGGGTGCATAAGTAACATTGGCAAATAAAATAACCCCAATACCATAGTCGTACATAATTCGCCAGTTGCTTCCAAAGCCAGGCAGGCCACCACTATGGCCTACACTATTTCTACCTAAGGCATCGTGCATCCAGGCTAATCCATAAGTATAACTACTAGTTAAAGCTAATTTACGACCGCTTGGATAAGTATGATTAGGTATTAAGTCAATAAATTTAGAAGCCTGATGCATTTCTCTAATACTACTTCTTTTAATGGGAAAAGTTTCTTCGTCATTTCTTTCTGGCCAAGCCATTTCATGCAAGGCTAGATATTTACTGAACATATCAATAGAGGTAATCATACCGCCCATGGCTCCATATATACCATCATGTAATAAAGTTTCTTTTCTCCAGTTATTATTTATATATCTGTATCCATTGGCTAAAGTTTTTTCTGGTACATTGGCAAATTCATATGTAGTTTCATTCATGCCAATAGGCGCTAAAATGTTTTTCTTTATATAAGCATCATAGGTTAATCCAGATACTTTATGAATAATATAACCCAACATAGTAAAACCTAAATTAGAATACTCATATTCTAAACCAGCTGCATTGGAAAAAGAAATACCAGCTTTAATTAGTTTTAATAATTCCTCTTCTGTATCGGCTAATTGTCTGTCTCCCCAAGGATTATCCTCTGGGAAACCTGCACTATGACTCATTAAATGTCGTATGGTAATAACAGGTGCGTCCTTAGTTAGGCCCTGCCCTTTCATGGCAGGAATATACATTTCAACAGGATCATCTAAATGTAATTTTCCCTGGTCTCTTAATTGTAATATAGCCAATGCTGTAAAGCTTTTAGACATGGATGCTATTCTAAACATAGAAGAAGAACTGGCTGGAATTTTTTCTTCCAAATTTGCATAGCCTCCGCTACTTTTAAAAACTAATTGGCCATCCACTACAATACCAAAAGCATAGCCTGGAAAATGATATTCTTCTGCATATTTTTTGATCATCTGTTCTGCAACAGGAAAAGTGGTAGCAATGCGATTATTTCTATCAGCGTCCTGATAAGTAGATGGTGAAAAATTGGCAGGCGTTTGTGCTTGCGCTGTATGATTTACTAATTGTATACTGCATACAAAACTTAGTAAAATAATAATGCGGTTTATTTTTATATTTTTCATGTTATTATTTATAATGCTATTTTTTAAATTTTCTATTGATAAATTCAAAAGCAGCTTCATCTACTTTAAGCCAGCTTTTATATAATAAGAAGCCATGAATTTCATCGGGGAAAATTATTTCTTCTACGTTCACTTTCTGTCTTCTTAATTGTTGAATCATATGGATAGTTTCAGCAAAGGGAACATTTCTATCATCATCTCCATGAATAAATAATACCGGGCTTTTCCAACCCTTGGCAGTAAATACAGGAGAAGCTTTATAGGCTACTTGGCCTGCAGCAGGAAAGCGTAAGCTATCATACCATGGAGCAAAATTAGGCTCTTCGTCATTCCAATTATGCACCCCATGAATGTCTACGCCTGCTGAGAATAAATCAGATCTTTTAGACAAACCATGTGCAGTTAAATAACCTCCATAACTTCCGCCCCATAAGCCAATCTTGGTAGCATCTACATCGGTTCTAGCTTTTAAATATTCTCCGGCACCAATTAAATCATTTACTTCAGTTCCACCTGCCATTCCATAATTGGCAGCCTCTCTAAATTGTAAGCCATATCCAATACCAGATCTATAATTTAATGCCATGACTATATATCCTTGACTTGCAAAGTATTGATTCACTGCATAAGCATTGGAATAATAAGAACTATAATTAAAACCCTCTAGCATTTGTCTACGACTTCCTCCATGTAAAAAAATCATGGCTGGATATTTTTTCTTAGCATCATAATTAATAGGTAAGAATATTTGTGCAGGTGCTTTAAAACCATCCGTAGCTTTTACTAAAATTGTTTTAGGGTTTACTAAGTTTTTGGGGAAATTAGTTGGGAATAAATTGGCAGCTAAAGCTTCTTCCTTTCCATTTGTCTGATACACTGGCCAAGAAGGTTTGTTAGCGCTTGCTTGCAAATACACTAAACCATTATTTACGAATACTGGATTGTATTCAATTTTATTTCCTTTTGTTAAGATTATTGCATTTGCATTGGCAGGATCTACCGACCAAATATGTCTTCTATTGCTATCGCTAATATTAGTAACATAAAAAATAGTCTTGCCATCTGCACCCAAACGCATGGTTTCTACTTCTCCTATTCCAGGTGTTAAATGATTTATTTTTTGACTAATAGGTTCAATACTATACAAATGCATCCATCCTGTTTTTTCCCATGGGAAAACAATATAGTTATCATTCGTCCAAATTAATTGTGTGGCTACTGCAGGTAAGTCTCCTACAAATAAAGAGCCTGCGCCTTCATCTGCTTTAAATAAAGTATAGGCTTTATTGGTTGCCACTTCAGCTAATCGAATCTCCCAAGGCTGAGCAGCAGTAGGTCTTGGCGTGAACCCAATTTCATATTTTATATTCACTGTTCTTACAAATGCAATATGAGTACCCTCTTTATTCCATACAGGATCTGAATCATTATAAGTAGAAGGGTCAATAAAGCTAACTTGATTACTTGCAAAAGTATAAACACCAATAAATGAATGTTCTTCTCTATTTGAAACAAATAAAACTTGTTTTCCACTTGCATTAAAGGCTAAACTACTTATACTTCCTCTACTCAAAAATAAAGGTTGCACAGTGGCAGTTTCTTCTGTTAAATTTATTTTCCATGCCTTTCCGCCTTGGGTATAAATTAATAATTTTCCATCAGGGCTAAGAACAGGACCAGTTCCCTTAGCTAGTTTTTTAATAGCACCAGTAGCTATTTCTAAACTATAAATATTTTGCTCGGTTGTATATTGTAATTGTGCAGGATTTGCTGGCTCTCCTTTTGAATTATTACCATTACCTCTTACAAAATATATTTTATCGTCATTGGGTGCAAATACAATGCTGCCAATTTCTACACCATCGTCTCCTTTATATTGAGTAAGTGCTTTAAAATTATTAGAGGCAGGCTGCCCGTAATAAATATTTCTACTACCTTTTTCATTAAATACCCAGGCAACCGCATCGCCTTTATGATTTGCCACTAGATCGGAAGGAAAAGCGGGTGCAAGGTAGTCGGCCATTTTTTGAGCATGAATAGCATTAGAGAATGCCATTAAACAAACTAAGAAAAAGAAAAATATATTTTTCATAAGAATTATTTTAAACAATAAATGCTTTTAAGTGATTACTAATTTAAACCTATTTTGTTAAAAAATGCTAAGGGCGATAGGCGAATTAAAACATATTTGGTAATTTACTTGAACTAAAAGAAATCTATGAGTAAATACTTCAAATTCATAGGGTTATTGCTACCCTTTTTTACCATGTGTAAGCAGCAAGAAAGCAAAAAAATTTTGGATTTCGAACTAAACAAGGCATCTACAATTTATTTTAAGTCATTTGTAGATTGTAATATGGCTGAAGTATGGGTGGGTGATACCTTTCGCATTTTTCCTGGAAAATATGGCGAAGACCCATTATGGGGTTATTCCAAAGAATTAAAATACGCTTCAGGAAAAAATGCAGAAGAAGTATTCAATAAAAAATATGATCAATTCACTTCACCTATTATGCCTTTAAATGTAGCAGCTACCGCTGAAGGTTTACATGGGGCCGTATGGTTTGAAACAGTGTATCAGGATAAAAAAGACAGTAGTGGAAAAACTTTGTACGCATTATATCATAATGAAAACTATCCCAATACCTTTCCTTTTAATGCTCAAACAGGGAAAGGTTATATTGATGCTAATTGGCCTCAAGGCTTAACAGGGGCTAAAACACCCGCAGCCGTTTGTAGAATTGGTATTATGAAATCAATCAATGGTGGTTATAGTTGGGAAAATAAAGGTATTGTTTTAGAAGACAATCAAGAAAGAATGATTTTAAAACCGCATAATAATTCAGTGACTTTTGCTGGTGGTGTTGGAGATCCTTCTGCAGTGGCGAGTGGAGATTACTTATATATATTTTATGGAGAGTATGGCTACCCTGGTTCTTATGTGCGTAAAGCATATAGTGCTGAAAAAGAACAAGCTGGTCAGTGTATTAGCATAGCTAGAATTCAATTAACTGATTTGGATAATCCTACGGGTAAGGCTAAAAGATACGATGGCAAAGGCTTTCAAGCAAACTATGATGGAATAGGTAGGCCCATAAAAAATATACAAATTACTAAAGAAAATGGGGGTGGCCCAAGTTCAGATAGTAGTAGTAAATATTATTGGGGGCCTTCTGTAAGTTGGAATCATTATTTACAAGCATGGGTCATGCTCATGGCAAAATCTGAAGGAACTTCTTGGAAAGGAACTAGTATTTATATTTCATTTAATAAAAATAAAATTTTAGACGATGCCAATGCTCAAGATTGGTCTACACCTAAATTAATGCTTAGTAAACCTGGTCATGTAATTTGGTATCCATCTTTACAACCTATTGGCGATACCAATGCTACTAAATTAAAATACACTTCATTAGAATTAGGCGAAAAAGCAAGACTATTTTATAAAGACCAAACCGATACGGCAGTATATATTTCTGAATATGCCATTCGGTTCAAGAAATAAATACACATAAAAAAACCTCCACCGATTGAAGGGTGGAGGTTTTTTAAATATTCTACTAGGAAATATTAATAACCAGCGTTTTGAGTAACGTTAGGATTTACTAAAATTTCATCATTAGGAATAGGGAAAATCAAGTTAATATTTCCTGGAGCAACAGTGATTTTAGTAGATACAGCATTCGTAGCATCTTGACCTTGAGGTTTCACGAAAGTGTAACCTAATCTTGTTAAATCCCAGAATCTGTAACCTTCAAAAGCAAACTCTTTAGAGCGTTCTTCTATGATATCTGTTAAAACTTGAGAACCAGAGTTAGCATAAACCGCATTTGGATCTCTGTTTACAACAAATTTATTTAAAGTGGCATTTGCATTTGCAATATCACCTAATCTATAATAAGCTTCCGCTAAAATTAAATAAGTTTCCGAATAACGAACTACTTTAACGTCATCTAAGTTTACGTTATCAATAGGGTATTTAGCCACATAGTGTGCTGTTCCTAATTGACCAGATCTTACTTCTGGGCTAATTAAGCCTTTTCTTGTATCTGTCGCACTGTATGAATCATAGAAAGACTTGATAGCTAACATATCTCCATAAGCGCCACCACCTGGCTTACCAATTAAAAATACTGCTAATGTTCCATCAGAAACTTGGTTGTTCGCATCACTTGTAACTTCAAACATAGTTTCAGTTTTACCAGTTAAAGGAGAAGCTCCTTTCCAGTAAGATAAAACGTTAGCGCTAGTTACTAAAGTGAAACCGCTATTTGTGATAACATCAAGAGCTGCCGCTTTTGCATTCGCCCAATCTCCTTTATGTTGGTATACTCTAGCTAAAAGTGTTTCAGCAGCATACTTTGTCATAAATGAAGAGTTCAAAGGTCTAGTTTTT
>Ga0114958_10000646_pt1 | contig 29712 bp, 28 predicted proteins | sample C_130208_EF_Meta_FD_89577 | JGI IMG/M metagenome (GOLD analysis project Ga0114958, IMG submission 89577) | Freshwater microbial communities from Lake Croche, Canada to study carbon cycling - C_130208_EF_MetaG | ecosystem: Environmental > Aquatic > Freshwater > Lake | place: Lake Croche, Canada... | reverse complement strand
ATAATAAAGTTTGTTATTTTAACATATAATATACGAGTATACTCATCTAATATTGGATTAAATTCATTTTTTCTAATTTTTATTTTAAACTTTTCTAATTTATCCATTTCTTTTTCAATAAAATCTTTATCAAATATAAATGATTCAGACTCTTCGCTTTTTAATGATTCAATATCTTCTTTTTTTAATTCATATAATGTATTCATTTTTTTAATATTAGATGATTGGTAAAATGAAGCTTTAATAATACTATATGGATCTATTGTTGGATTAATTAACATAAGAACTATAGTATAATAACACCATAATTGACATAATCCATTAAAATAATCATAATATTTATATTCATTTAATTTAGTAAGAATATTATCTTTTTCAATAGCTATTTTATGCTCACTCATTAATAAATGTTGACATTTAGGCTTCATAATGGTATTATTGAAAATATCCATTATTGCATGATTTATTTTATTATAATTATCTGCATAATTTTTAGGATTAGTTTTCATATTATTATAAATTTCATCAATAATTTTATCAATATCTTCTTTAAAAATATTTTTATCAGATAAACCAGTAAAAAACATTTCATATGTTTTCTTTTTGAAAATATCTAAATCATTATGACTTTCAGAAAATATATTCGAAGCCATCGTCAAAAATGTACTTAAACTTTGTAAAATTGAATTACAATGTACATCAATAATTTTACTAAAAGAAGTTTGGAGAGGATTATATTTTTCAAAATCTTGAATACCATATAATTTAGATAAATTAAAAAAAGTATATTTATATTTGCTACTAAATTGGAGTTTTATAAATAATTCTAATGATTCTCCAATTACAGAATGTTTATAATTTTCAGAAACTGAATCGTAAATAAATACTTGTAAATCTAATTCGGTAGAAACACCTTTTTTTATTATCATAAATGTTTGATGCGAAAAATTTGTAATATTATTCATAATACCAATTGCTTTTACTAAAAATAACTTAGAACTAGAAATAAATGATTTAACTTCAATATCAAAATTTTTTCTATATTCTTCATCCATAAAATGATAAATATATTCTTTAGCTAAATCATTGTTAGTATAAATTATTTTAACTGGTTGTATAAAAGGAGGAACTATATCAATATCAATATGTGCACCTACTATTCCATTAGATGATTTAACAAAATCATTAAAGAATAAATTAGTAAAAACAGATTTATCACCATCTCTTAAAACAATTAAAGCATATAATGACTTAATTTCTGATTCATTAAATATTTTTTTATTATATATTTTATTTTCATAATTTAATATAGGCACATCTTTTAATTTAGAAAATGTATCTGTTAATTTAGGTCTAATAAATTGTATTAAATTTTTTAATTTATATTTTTTTCTTAATTTTTCTAAAGCAATTTCTTCATCTTCTAAATTACAATTTTTCAAACATTCAGAAAGTGTAGGATAGCTTGTATATCCAGGTGCAATAACAGGAAAGGTTGTTTCAAGGCATCTTTCCTCAATATTGGTAGTTTTATAACAAGTATATTTTGGTTGTTCTGTCATTATAATATAATATAATTAAAAAATATTATATTATATTTAATTAAAATAATTAAAATACTTTTTTATATAAAACTTTTGGTTCTGGATGAATTGTATACAAAACTAGAAAACCTACATATAATGTAATAATAAAATTAAATATTTTATCTTGGTCCATTAAAATGAATTATAAAATATTTCTAAATATCATTTAAAAAAATATGATATATTATAATTAATGAATATAGAAACTTTCAAAAAATTGAAAAATTCACCTGATGCATTAATTTTAACAAACGAGATGGCTATGCTTATTAGTATGCTAGCAGTTGGGAGTAAAAAATCTCGTTCAAATGTAAGAGGGGGTAATCAATTATTAAAAAATCCAAAAATGCAATTATTAAAGGATAAAGTTGAAAACAAAGTAAATTTAGTTTTAAATAAGTTATCTGAAATGAATATTAATAATTTAGCACAGGAATTTATTGAATCAATGAGTAAAATTAATCATAATGAATATTTAGAAGTTCAAAAAGCATTTTATGTAAAGATGCAAGCTGATATTAGTTTTATCAATGTTTATTTAGAGTTTTTTAAGATTATTTCAAATGTGTACAAGGAAGTATTCAATTTTAATAGTGATATATTTTATTCATTAATTGAAACAAAATTTTTAATGGATTATAAAAATATGAAACCAGATGAAAGTTGTTTATTTTTAAAAGATTATGATGATGAACCTAAAAGAATTAATAATTTGATAATGATTAGAACTATGTTAAATATTGGAATGTTTACACCATCTTTTCAAGGCGTTGTTGATAATATTTTACTAGAACAAAATTATCATTTTGCTGATATTTATTACTGGTTTCAAAATGAAAAATTAACAACAGAAATAAAAAATAAAATTAAAAATAAGGTTACTAATAATTCGTTACCTTTAAGAGAAAAAGTATTATTAGATAATTTGATAGATAATAAGGAAAAGAAACCTATTGATTTTAATAAATTAACATTATCAGCTGAAAGCTCACCAAAGACACCAGCACCCCCAACAAACTTTATTAATAAAAGTAAAGCAAAAAATGTAATAAATACAGATACATTAAAATTAGAAACAGAAAATATATTAGATGAGTATTTAAATTTGGATAGTTTAGATGATATGAAAGAGTTTATTGAAGATAGATGTAAAGATGCTTTAGCTAAAAACAAATTTTGTCAATATGTATTGGATAAATATTTTGAATTATCAATGGATACATCTGTAAAAATATTAGATATGTTAAAATTATTAGTTAAAAAACAAATCTTATACAAAAGTAATTTAAGTAGAGGTGTATTATTAATTTATACTAATTGGTCAGATGTATCATTAGATTATAATAATCCAAATAAAAAGATGAAAGATTTGTTAACTAGTTTGAGAAATATGGGAATAACAAAGTATTTGGAAACTTTGTTGAAGACGTATAAGATTGAATATGAACAATAAACCTAATTAGGTAAACCTAATTTCGCTTCGCTCAACTAGGTATACTTCCTACGTATAATAAGCTATTGCTTATTATATTTACAAAGTAAATTTCGCTTCGCTCAGCTTCGCATTTTTTTATTTATGTTTATAATTATAGTTTATACAAAAAAAGGGTATTCATTGCTTTATTGCAAGTGAAACTGAGCGAAGCGAAATGACGTAGTCATATAATAAGCGATAGCTTATTATACGTAGAAAGTATATCTAGTTGAGCGAAGCGAAATAAGCCTCCTGCTTATTAGGTTTATTATACGTAGGAAGTATACCTAGTTGACCGAAGGGAAATTAGCCTCGCGCTAATTAAGTTTGTTCCCCAAAAATAAATAAATCTTTGCAATACATCCACATAATTGTAATAATGTATCTATACCTCCATTAACTCTTATATAAGATAAAGAAATTATTTCGTGAATTTTTAATTTCTTTGATTCTTTAATTTTCAAATCTTTTTCTAATAAACATTTCATAAATGTTAAAAGAATATCATTAGGATAATATCCTTTCATATATAATTCTTTTGTTGTTTCAATACCATCTTCCAAACGTTCATTTAAGCAATCATTAATAATTTTTTCAATATAAATTGGTTTTGGTTTATCAACCATTTTATAAACAGACTCAGTGGTTAAAGTATTGAAAGCATAATAAATACATTCTAAATTATTAATTGCTTGTCTAATATCCATATCTGAAACAAATAATAAATTTTCAATACCATCTTTAGTATAAGTAAATTTTTCTTCTTTACAAATTGATTCAACTTTATTATATAAATCAATTTTACTAATTCTAGGATATTTAATAATCATACATCTTGATTGAATTGATTCAATAATTTGTGAACAATCATTACAGATGAAAACAAATCTCGTATTTTTACGAAATTCAGCAATAATATTTGATAATAAATTTTGTGCCTTTGGTGTAATACTATCGCATTCATCTAATATAATTAATTTATTAATACCATCAGTTTTCTTTTTACAAAAAGGATAAATAGTCTTATTAATCATAGATAAACCTCTATCATCTGATGCATTTAATTCTAATACATATTCAGAAAAATTTTTTTCAGAATATATTTGTTTTGCTAAACAAATAATAGTAGAAGTTTTACCAGTTCCAGGTTCACCAGTTATAATTAAATTAGGAATAGATTTATTTTGTAGTATTTTATCTATTTTAACTTTAATAAATGGGTCTAATAATATGTCTTGAGAACTTTTCGGTCTATATTTTTCAACCCAAGGTAATTTGATATCATTAAATAAGTTAGTCTTATTTGATTTTATCTTAATAAAACCATCGAACATTATTAAATTTTCCATTATTAAATATATTAAAATTATTCTCTAAAATGTATTATATGAATCCTAAAAATGTTAATTTTATATTATTATTACTTGTACTTTTTTTAATTATATATTCTGTTTATAGAAACAATAAAAGTATTGAGAATTTTATTCCTTTGGATGTATTAACTAAGTATAAACATTTAAATAAATTAAATATTTTAATTAAAAAAACTCACGATATTTTAAATAATAATAAAATAGATTATTGGATGTGTGGAGGTACATTAATTGGTGCAGTAAGAGATAAAGGTATTATACCCTGGGATGATGATGCTGATATATGTATAATGAAGAAAGATGAAATGAAAATAAAAAATTTAAAAAAGAAATTAAAAGATGATGGAATTGGATTAAGTGAGTGGTTTGGAGGATTTAAAGTATTTGATTTAAATGGTGATAAAATTGGAGAGAGAGAATTTTTGTTTCCATTTATTGATATTTTTATAATGGTAGAAGAAAATGGTAAGATTCTTTTAGAATCAACACAAGCTAAAAAAATATGGCCTCAAGAATATTATTATAAAAATGAAGTCTATCCATTAAAATTATATGATTTTGAAGATTATCAATTATGGGGACCTCAAAGAGCAGAAGAATATTTAGATAGACAATATAAAAATTGGAGAAAAGAAGGAATTAAAACATTTGATCATGTCACTCATAAGGGTGTACAAAAAAAAGTTTTTGATATTAAATACGATAAACATAAAAAACCATATTTGTGGCAATATTGGGATAATATGGATGGTAAAAAAACACCCGCATATATTGATATATGTTTAAAGACGGTTGACCGTCATTGTAGTGATAGTTTTGAAATTGTAAGATTAAATAAAGATAATATTATGAAGTATATTCCTGAAATTGAAGAATGGAAAGAACAAATTAAGGATTTAATTATTGCTCATAAAGTTGATTTTTATAGAATTATTTTATTATACAAATATGGTGGTTTATATTTGGATGCAGATATTATTTGTTTAAGAGACCCTATTGAAATTATATCAAAATTAAAGAAATTTGATTTTGTTGGTTTTGGTTGCACTGGTAGTGTATGTCATTTAGGTTATAGTCAACCTTCAAATTGGATATTAGCATCAAGACCAAATAGTACATTAATGGCAAGTACATTAGGAGTTATTATGACTAAATTAAAAGCAGAAAAGAAATTTGATTATCATGATTTAGGAAAAATGGTATTATGGGAACAATTAGATATGTTAATTAAAGAACATAATTATGAATATTTTCATTATCCAAATAAAATAGATGGTAGTAGAGATGTTAACGGACATTGGATTGACACAGATGCTGTATTTTCAAATGAAAATGTTACATATGAAGATGAAGCAAATATGATGTTCTATGTATTTTACAATTCTGGTATTAATGATAAAATTAAGAAAATGACAGAAAAAGAATTACTTGATTCTGGTTGGAATTTTGCAAAATTTGCAAAGAAAGCCCTTAATTAGGTAAACCTAATTTCCCTTTGGTCAACTAGGTATACTTCCTACGTATAATAAGCTGTCGCTTATTATATTTACAAAGTAAATTTCGCTTCGCTCAGCTTCGCTTTTTTCAATCACATATTGAATATTTGATTACATCACTAATATTTGATACTGTTATTACTTTAAACGTATCATCTTCAGGAGAATTACCTTCTCTTCTCATTATTTCTAAATCATCTAAATTATCTTCAGGTATTAATGCTAATGTACAACCTGCTTTCTTTCCACCGTGAAGTTTGGCATTTAATCCACCGATTATACCAGCGTTTCCAATTAAATCAATTTCACCAGTCATACAAACATCATTTCTAATTTTTTTACCAGATAACAAAGAATAAATTGCTAAAGTAAATGCTAAACCTGCACTAGGACCATCTTTTGGTGTTGCCCCATCTGGACAATGTATATGTATTGCAAATGATTTTTTATTACGAGAATCTTCTAAAATCTTATCTTGTTCTTCTAAAGCTAATAATCCATATGCGTTTTTCAATGCATATTGTATAGATTCTTTCATTACATCACCTGCTTGACCAGTAATATGTAAATCAAGCATTTTTTCACTAGGAAATTTAATTGCTTGAATCATTGTTATACCACCTATACCACCTCCACTACTGGCATATAATCCATTTACTATTCCTACTACTGGTTCTTTTGAAATTTTCTTAACTCTAATTTTCGGTTTATTTTCAAATAATGTTTTTATATAATCATCTTTTACTAAATAAGGTAATTCAAATTCATTATTATGGAATCTGTTTAAATTAATATCACGTATTATTTCAACTATTTTTTCTTTAATTTTTCTAACACCTGCTTCATTAGTATATGTTTCAATTAAATCTTTAATTAAATCGTTTGGTATTATTATTTCATTCGTATTGAAACCAATTTCTTTACAAATATCAGGGAGCATATAATCATTTATAATTGTTAATTTTTCTGGTAAAGTTAATGCATTTGTTTCTATTATAGTAATTCTATCTCTTAATATTGGATCAATTAAATTAGTATCATTAAATGATAAAACAATTAATGCTTTTGATAAATTTAATTTAATTCCAGCAAAATATTTATCTTCAAATTCATCATTTTGTGTTGAATCAGTTAAATGTGTTAATATACTAATAATTTCTCTTCCGTGTTCAGTATGAGATACTTTATCTACTTCATCAATAAATATAATAGGATTCATACAATTAGTTGTCATCAATATATCTGCAATTCTTCCCCATGTTGAACCAACATAAGTAAAGTTATGACCAACTAATGTTGAACCATTTACACTTCCTCCGATAGGTAAAAATACAAATGGTCTAGGCGTTCCATCTGAGTCTATCAAACATTTTGATAAACCATTTTTTGCTAAAGAAGTTTTACCTGTGCCAGGTGGTCCTTTTAATCCTAACACAGCTCCTTTAGCTTCACCATTAATCCATTGTGCAAATAATCTTTCTAATTGAATCTTACCATCTTTATGTCCAAATACAGCAGTATCTAAAGTTTTTCTTACATTGATTAAATAATTTTTTTTATCAATCTTATATTTCTTCCATTCTTCGATAATTATATCATCTTTTGGTAAATTATTAATATATTGATCAATGTCATTATCTGAAAATAAATTTAGATTGTTATCGATTTGTTTTAGTTTCTTTATAAAATTTTCTTTAAAAGATAAAATATCATTTTCTTTATAAACACCAAATGGTATTTTTAATAAACCATCTAACCAATGTTGGGCTTTACTATCACCTTGAAACGCTGATTTCATTGATTTTAATTTTTCCATAGCTTTAGCTTTTACATCATCATCTGCTTTCATTAAACCAATTCTTCTTTCATATGGTAAATCAGATTCAATAAATTTAGATAAATCATTTTCTTCTTTTTCTGTTTTACTTTTAGATATATCTAACATTTCTCTAATAGTATGATGTAATGATGAATATATTTCTGAAGCCATATCTTTTTTATCTTTTGACCTGAACACATCAAATAATACATATGCTAATTTTTGGTCATCTTCGTTTGACATTAGTAATAATGTTAGTATATCTATTTTTCTATATTTTGAAGCTAATAAAAATTCATTAATTAAAGATAGTAATGGTTTACTTTGTATAATTTTAAAATCATTAAATTTTTTTCTTAAATCTTCTATTAATTCAAAAGATTTACAAACTATTAAATCTCTTAGACTAATTATTTTAAAATAACTATCTTTAAATTTTTTAGGTACTATAGGCGCATCGTGTTCAAATGAGTTTTGATGTTGAGTAATTATATTTTTAACATATTTAATTGATGATGATAAATTTAATAAATCATCTTTAAATAATCCTTGTATTACTAAAAATCTTGTTTTATTTATACAAAAAAATATACAGCATCCATATTTATCTTCAATTAATGAGATAGAACGTTGATTTTTTGTAATTGTAATAGTATTGTTTTCAATATTTGTCATACATTCTAATTTGGTGAAATGGTTATTTCTTTTAGTTGTATGTTTTTTTGGACTGGATTCTACAAAATCGGATATATTTTTTAAGAAATTTGGCATATTTGTATCTCCTGCAATGATTAATGATGTATCATTTTTTCTAATACCTAATAATGTTTCTATTAATTCTTTAGTTATTAAACTAGATTTTTTTGAATCATTTGATATATTAACTAAATTAATTTCTTTCTTATGTTCTTCCGAATCCCATATACATATTGGTCTGATAAATTTGGAAATGAATATAATTTTATCCAATTCTGACTTATCAAACTGTTCAATCCAATTATCTTTTAATAGTAATTTAAAAATATATTGTATATTTTCAGAAGAAATGTGATTCATAAATTTTATAATTAAAGATTTAATATTATTTAATTTAGATCTTAATAATTTTAAACCAGAAAATAAAACATATTTAATTGTTATGTTATCTACAAATTCATCTATTAATTCTTTAATCTCTTTAATTTCACCGAGAATAGAAATATAAGTAGATTCTGTTTCTTGAAATATTTTTAGATTATTACAAAAAGAAAGATTGTTAATCATACTCATTAAAACTTCTTTAAAAAAATAAATTTGATGATTTATTAATTCTGTTTCTTTTTTATAAAAAAGAAAGTTTCTTTGAAATTTGATTATACCTTTTAAGGGAAAGTCTTCAGACATCTTAAATTAAAAGATATTTTTATTTTAAATAAAGTTTTTATAAACGAATAAAAACTTTATATAAATTATTTTAATTGTTTTGCTATTTTTAAAAATGTTTCTTTGTTAATTATAAAATCTATAGAAATAGTGTCTCTAGATTTATTATCTAAATTCATATCTATTTTAATTTGAACGCATTTTTCATTTTTATTATTTTTTACTATTTCTATATTTATATCTGGTTCTATTGTTTTTTCTTCTAATTTAATTACATTTTTTTTTAATTTATAATAATCTTTTTTTTCTTCATCTTCATCTTCATCTTCATCTTCATCTTCATCTTCATAATCAGCGTCTTCCTCATCATCGTCGTCATCATCTTTAACTTCTTCTTCTGATTCAATTGACCAATTTACTTCATTTATTTCTTCTATTTCGGAATCGTCATCAAGAAGATGATTAGAATTTATTTTTTTTTTTAAAGGCATTATACTAAAAAAACTTAGAATTAAATTATAATAAATTTTTATATTATTGTTCAGAGTTTTGAACTGGTGGTAAATCTTCTGGCATTACATTTGGAAATAATTTATTAGTGTAAATTGCTGCTAACTTGAAATGAATCTTATCACACTTTGCTGAAATTTTATTGAAATCATTCAAATTTGTATTTACTTTACACCAATTATACATCAGCTTTCTCATTTTATTAAATGCACAAAAGTTTTCTGTTGGTAATGATTTAATATATTGATAAATATCCTTAATTTGTAAAAATATTGCTTTCTTGTTTTCAATACTTTCAGATTTTTTCTTAAAATATAATCCTCTAATTCCAAATAAAATATCTTTGTATTCTTTTGGTAAAAATTTGTATAATTTATCATTTAAATGTTTTCCAGTTTTAATATCCCATAATATTTTAAATAATTCAAATAATTCTGAAGTACATACTTTAAATAAAGCATCAATTGCACCAATTGAATCATATGACTCGTGTAAGTTTAAGGGATTTACTATTTTTTTTAGATTTGTATTTGTATTATCTTTCAAATAATCAATTAATTTATCTTTTTGATATAAATGAATTAATCCCATATAAATATTTTTTTCAGAACCAATACTTTTTGCAAATTGATATGTAAACGTTTGAAATTTTAATAATTTTGTTTTATTATTAGTAGCATCTTGTATTTTTACAATTACACCCTCTGATTTAGGAGGTAAGCAAAATTGTTCATTTTTATTCATATTATCAAAATCTTCTAAAGTATCTATTTTTTCTGATAAAAATATGTTGGCATTTAAAAAATCTTTATTCATTTCCACATTAGTATCATAAAAATTAATCTCTTTTTGTGTATTAATTTCTCTTACAAATGCTAAAGCTAATTTTTTATATTCAGGACCAAATTCATTAACATATTCTACTAGATTTTTATTTTGATAATGTATTAATACAAAATGATAGCATAAATTTTTATCTAATTTATCAGTAAAATTATCAATAGTTTCATAACCAGAAGAATTTAATACATCCATAAACATTTGAAAATGGGATTTTTGAGCAGTACCCCAAACTGATTCATCGCTATTTAAACATCTTCTCGTAGAAATATACCATTTATCTTTATAAAATACTGATAATAAACTACCTTCATAACACTTTGTTATTACTTTATTTTCATTAGGATTTAATAATAAATATTCCATTGCTTCTGTGTTAATTAAAGGACTTTCACAACTGTATGATAAAATTTTCTTTGTTTCACGGTCTAAAATAATAGATCTACATTCTCTTGATAAATCTGTAGAATTTTGGTGTTCAAATTTGTTATAAATTAAAAATAATCCTTCTTCTGTATAATCTTTAGTTAAAATATTCTTTTTGAATAATTCGCTTCTTAGCTCTTCTAAACTAGGGTATTTATTTAAATAATCGTTAATAAAAAAAATAGGTAGACTCATTAATTAATTAATATAAAAAATCTTTATATGTTTTTGTATTAAATTATTCAATAAAAGGAGTTGACTTTTTATCTAATTTTCCATAACCAACAATTTTTAATGCATCGTTATCGGATGGTTGGCAAATAATAATTAGTGAATCGTTTTTAATACAACAGGGTTTGGATAATTTAAATGTAAATTTTGATTTAGTGATATTTATTAATTCACATTCAGTATTCACATTACCAATTTGAAGAAACATTTTATCTTTAACTTGTGGAGTCCAATTGCCTTCAAAAATAGTTGTTAATGTTGGTTCAAGTTTAATTTCAGTATAAATACTAGGAAGTGTTCCTGATAGACCAACAATTTGTCCTGCTAACTTATCGTCCTTTGTATAAAAAGGATCAACATTTGTAGCAATACCAATTAAACCACCTGGTGTAATATTATCAAGTGGAATTTTATCTGTTTCCATTGATAAAACAGTTGTAATAATTGGACTAGCACTAATATTACCATTAGTTTTACCAATAAGACCAGGACGAATTTCAATTGCGTCACCAACTTTTAACTTTCCCGTAATTAAACCACCTCCAATAATACCACCTTTTACGGCATCCCAATTAATACCAGGTTTGTTAATATCAAAACTTCTTGTAATTTTAAATTCAGTATCTTCATCAACTACAGTTGATGTTGGAGGAAATAATTCCATTATTGCATTAATTACATTTTGTAAACCGATTTTACGACTCAATGCAGTTGGAATAATATAACTAGGAACAATTTCAAGTTCAGATAAAAGAGTATTTAATTGTTCATATCTTTCTAATGCTACATCTTTTGTAACCAAATCTAATTTATTAAATATGATGATTAATTTAGTTAACCCTGCAATTTTAGCAGCAGCTAAATGTTGGATTAACTGAGGTTTTGTTCTAATATCTTCAGCCGCTGAAACAACAACTAGTGCTCCTTTCATTAAACTCACACTAGAAAGCATAGTTAAAATGAGAGTTTGATGCCCAGGACAATCAACGAAAGAAATATGATGAGCTAGTTCACAATCTTCTTTCTTTTCAACTGAATTTGTTGCAGAATATTTTCCACTTGAATCCTTCCAAATTTTCATATTTGCATATCCTTGTTTAATTGTAATATTGCGAGTCTGTTCACGACTATCTTTTTGTGTCTTAATTCCAGTTAATTGAAATACAGTAGTTGATTTACCGTCAGATACACTACCTAAACACCCAATGTTTAAAATTGGTTGGTTATTCATTTGTTTGTTTATATCTTGATTCTGTAACATTATCATATAATAATATTGAAAATGGATATTTAATTCAATTTTTTTATTTTTAAATTTTATTTAAAAATCAATAAATTGCTGTTTATATCCTCCTTGTGAGGACAATTATCTATTTGATGCCAATTTTTTTATTTTTAAATTTAATACGAATAAAAATTGATTAAAACATTGATTTAAAATTAATTATTATAATTAAATGAACCCGTATAATTTCATATTTGATAAATTAACATATACCTCTGACTCTATTAGTATCAATAAATTCTCACTAAGTGTAGTTGGTAAAAATCTATTTACTGATTCTCCTCTTACACTATCACCTGGAAACATTTATGGATTAATTGGTAAAAATGGTTGTGGTAAAACATCATTACTAAAACAATTAGCTTTAAATAATATATTTGAAGAAAATAAGATTCGTGTTTTATATGTAGAACAAGAATTAGAAATGAAAGATAAAAATGCTGTTGAATTCATTTTTGAATCCAATGTAAAATTAGCAAAAATGAGTAAAGATGTTGAAAATCTAGAAAAAGAATTAGAAGATGGTGACGACGAAACTTTCGAAAAATATCAACAAGCTCTTGAAGAAATGAGAGGGTATAATAAGGATGCAGATATTGCTAAAATTAAATCTATCTTAAGTGGTCTTGGTTTTTCAAATTCTTCAATGGAACAAAGTTGTTTAATCTTTAGCGGTGGTTGGAGAATGAGAATTTCATTAGCCAGAGCTTTATATATGGAACCAGATTTACTTTTGTTAGATGAACCTACAAATCATTTAGATTTGGAAGCAATTATTTGGTTAACAAATTATATGGATACTTGGAAAGGAGTATCAATAATTGTATCACATAACATTGGTTTTTTAAATGGTGTTTGTAGTTATATTTTAAATATTGAACATAATAAATTAGTTGCATATAAAGGTAACTATCGTTTGTTCAAAAGAGCATTACAACAAAAGAAAGTTGAAGAAGTTAAAATATATGATAGTTATGAAAAAAAATTAAAAGAATTTCAGAAAAAGAATTCCAGAAATGCTATTGATGCTTTTATAAAAAAACATGAAGTACCTAAACCTGATAAATTATATGAAGTAGTTATTGATTTCTTAGCAGTACCTCAATTTAAATCCCATATAATTAAAATGAGTGATGTATCATTTTCATATGAAGACAATTTAGTACTGAAAAATATTAATGTAGGTATTGATATGAATACAAGAGCGACATTAGTTGGACCAAATGGAAGTGGTAAATCAACATTTATGAAATTATTAGTTGATAACAAACCAAATTCTGGTGAAATATGGACACAAACAAATTTACGTGTTGGATATTATAATCAGCATTTTGAAGACGAATTACCATCTAATATAACCCCAGTTGAGTATCTCAAAAATTTAGTACCAAAAGATTTAATCTTAGAAGGTGCAGATAGAGAGAAAACAGTTCGTGCATATTTAGGCAGGGTTAAATTAGAAGGTACGGCTCATAATAAATTAATTAAAGAACTATCTGGTGGTCAAAAAGCACGTGTTGCATTCATTAAACTAATATTTCATCAACCACATTTGTTATTGTTAGATGAACCAACAAATCATTTAGATATTGAAACTGTGGAAGCATTAATAGAAGGTTTGAAAGGATTTGAAGGAGGTGTAATATTAATTACTCACGAACCGGAATTAATTAATGCTCTTGAAGCTCAATTGTGGATTATGGATCCAATTAAAAAAAGTATAACTGTATCAAAAGAGACATATGAAGAATATAGTCAAAAGATATTAACTAATTTATCTATTTAAAATAAGATAAACATTTTGTTAAAATTGATTTATTTTGTGGATTAGAATTCCATTCTTCTTTCATTCTCTTTTTAAACTCAACAAAATCCATATCAGAATCAGGTTCGTATTGTTTTATTTCACCATTATCATCAACATAATCAAAATAATCATAATGAGTACTATTATCTTGTTCATACATATAACATTGTATAGTAATACAAGTATCTTTATTTCCTATATTTGTAAGTTGATGAATTTGATTTAATGTTGGACTAATCCAAGTAACATCATCTTTATTAAAATCTTTTATAGCAAAGGGTTTTACAGCTTCAGTATTTCCACTTAAATATGGAAATAATTTTACATTAATACTTCCGTGTAAAACTTTAATAATAGCATTTGCTGCACCATGATTATGGATAGGTGAAAAATGTTGAACAGGCCATATTTCTAAAACATATGGAATTCCTGGCGATTCTCCGTTGTTTTGTCCTAAAGTAATTCTTAAATATGTTTCATATGTATTAGGTTTATCTTTATTAAATTCAGTACTCTTTTCTTTTAATCTTGTATTACACCACATATTTTCTGTAGCAATACTGTATTCAATAGCCTTTGAAAAATCAGGGAAATCATCATCATCTAAAATAAAATTTTTACCTGATACACAATCATATAATTTTTGTCCCATTGTGGATAAATTTGATTTTGGTAAATATGCTCCTTCGGCTATGTCATTTATAGATAAACTATCTGTATTTTTAAGAAGTAAAGGAATTGTTAACGTGATTGGGTCTCGTAATAATTTTAAAGGAGATATTGTTTTGCTATCAACAATAATATTGACTAAACTTTCTAAAAATTTTTTGTTTGCTTTACGTTCATCATTGTCACTATAAGTAAATTGATATTTATAAATTACAGTATCCAATCTTGTTTCACCAATACCAGCGTATAAAGTTTGATTTTGTGAATCTAAACTGAACCAATAGTAAGCTCCACTAATATTAGTTAAACCAGTTTTATTATTAGGGTCATTTAGAGGTTCTAATATTCCTATTCTATTTACTTTTAAATTATCAGTACTAAATGATACAATAATTCCATCTGTTTTATCTTTATTAAAAAAAGTAAATGTACAAGGAGAAGTATCAATGGTTTCAAAGATAAAAACACCTTGACCTTTTATTATTAAATTAATATCTGTATTAGATTTGTTTAAAATTAACGATTTAGGATATTTCATTTTAATATATATTTTTTTATATATATTAAATTTACGTAAACGATAAATTTAATATTTAATTTCTTAAATGACCAACATCACTGTTCCAATCTCTTTGATTACGTGTTAAATAGGTCCAGTACAATTCTCCATTGTTCCAAGCCATACCTAAATTACCAGTATTATTTTTATTTAATATGGCATAACTATCATCACGAGCACGTAAGAAGTTATAATTTTTATCAGGAACCATTCCTCCAGTATTATTATTGCCTGCAGTTTGTGTACCAGCTGTAAATGGACCAATTTGTACAAAATCATCACCACCTGATTCGTGCCATATTCCTGGTTTACCATAAACTGTACCAACTCTTAAACTACCACCAGATGTATTTGCTTCTTCGTCAGTAAAGTGATGTCTACCTCCACTAAAATCTGAACCTTTTTTAACAATTAAATGACCTGTTACTGTTAAATCTCCATCAATAACAACTGCTCCTTTAACTGATAGATTACCAGTAATAGTTTGATTACCACCAATTGTAGCATTACCCTTAGTAATAATATCACCACTTGATGTTATAGTAGCAGATGTGATTCCACCAGTTGTAATACCAGCTGATGTAAGACTACCTGAAGATACTAATTCCCCTTTTATAGTTAAATTACCTGGAACGGTTGCACCACCATCTAATAATTTTCTAGCTAATTGTGCTAATGTATTAATAGAATTTGTATCATCTACACCACCGATTGATTGTTCAGCTTCTGCAAAATTTTCTTTAATTTTATCACAATATATATTATATAATAAATACGTGATAATTATCATAAATATTATTGTAAAAACTTTAAAATAATCCATTAAATATAAATAGGTTTTATATAAAGAATATTTCTTTTATTATTTTAATGAGAATTTTATTTTACTCAAAAACTTGTGAATTTTGTATGAAATTAATTGAATATATAGTTAAAAATAATTTGAATGATTTTTTTAAACAGATTTGTATAGATAATACAAATAATATTCCAAAAAATATTACCGTTGTACCTACTATAATTGACGAAGATATTGAAGCACCATTAGAAGGTAAACAAGCTTGGGAATATATAAAAAATCAAAAATTTTTTAATCATCCTACAAATAATATTGACCTTGTTAAAAATGGTGTACCTAAACCAGAAATAGAAGAAGATAAAAGAGCAATAAATTCCAAAGTAAGTGCATTTATTTTCGATAGTGAAAAAACAGGAGATAAAGACGATAGAAGTCAATTTGATAAAGTATTTAATACAGGTAGTGGCTCTTCTATTATACAACAAAAACAAGTTATTCAACCTAATCAACCATTAACACCTAGACAGAAACAATTAGAAGAACAAAGATTATATGATGAACAAAGAAAGCAAGAAGAATTAGAAAAACAAAGAGAAAGAGATAAACAAAGATTACCATTAAGACAACCAGCTAGACCAGTACTATTACAAAAACCTCAAATACAACAAAAACCTGTAGTTCAACCTCAAATACAACAAAAACCTCAACCCCAACCTCAACCTCAAGTACAACCCAAACCACCTTCAAATATTGATAATAACAAATTGGAAGCATTATTAAGATTGAAAGCTAGAAGATAAAAGCTAGAAGAAAAAAATTGCAAAATACATTTAAAAAAAGTATATTATATAATATAATGGTAAACTTAAAAAATGTTTCTTATGATAAAACAAATGGGTCGTCAAGATTAGAATTTGATTTATCGGGACCCGAAATAAATCACGTAATTGTAAATACATTAAGAAGAGTAATATTATCTGATGTTCCTCAATATGCATTTACTGATTTTAAATTCAATAAAAACAACAGTATTTTTCATAATAATTTTTTAAAAAATCAAATTAAGAATATGCCTGTATGGGGTATTGAAAATAAATTAGAATTTTATGAAAAAGAAATTAAAAATTTAGATGCGATTGAAGAACAAGAAGAAATAGATGATAATGTAGAATTAGATTTCGATAAAAAAATAGATTCAACGTCGTTAAGTCAATTAACAATGTACGTTGATTATGAAAATAAAAAAACAGATATAGTCAGTGTAACTACTGATGATGCTAAATTTTATTTCTCACAAAAACAAATTAATAATCCTTATGATAAACCAATTCAATTAGTAAAACTTCAACCAAATCAGAAGATTAATTTTTCTGTTGTATCATCGATTGGTATTGAAAAAGAATCAGCTATATTTTCTCCAGTATCAATTTGTGTATATGAACAAAAAGCAGAGGATGATTATAAATTTATACTTGAATCAAGAGGACAGTGTACTGAGAAAAGAATATTAAATGTAGCTTATTTAAATTTAGAGAAAAAGTTAAATAATATTTTGAAACAAATCCCAGATAATAACGAGATGGAAGGAGAAATTCAAATTAATAATGAAGACCATACAATTGGTAACTTATTATCAAATGGTTTACAAAATAATAAAAATGTTCAATTTGCAGGATACCATATGCCTCACCCTTTAGAGACTCGTGTAATAATTAGTTATAAATTAAAGTCAGGTAAGTTTAAAGAAATTTTGAAAAATATAATTGAAGATTTTATCGGTATCTTTGAAAAGATAGATAAATTAATTACATCTAAGGTTTAAATTATTTTAAAACAACATTATTGATAATTTCTTTTTGAACACATTTACTTAAATATAATATTTCTCTCCATATGTCCTCAATAATGACATCATCAAGAATTTTTTTATCCTTAAGATTCTTGATAATTTCTTTTTCTCTATTAGGATCAAAAACATCAATTTCTTTATTTTCTTTTTTAAATAAGGCAATTGATTTTGCAATATCAAATCTTTCTTTTAATAAGACTAATATTTTATTATCTATAATATCTATTTCTTCCCTTAGATTTTGCATTATGTATATAGGAAATATACATAATATAAAAATTATTCATTTTTTTATCAATTTATTCATTGTCCTCTGTTTCAACCTCTTCGTTATCCATTTGTAATTGGTTTGATGTGGATTGTTCAAATTGTTGATTTCTTTTAGGGACCTCAATAAATGCTACATAGTTCTTATTGAAATTAGGAAGATTTTCAGCTTTAAATGCAGCTTCCTTATTTTCTAATTTAGGTAAAATATTTACAAATATTTTTTTATCACCTTTTAATGGGATTAAAAAATGAGGAATTACTCCTTGGAATCCAGCGATAAATGCCTTGTAATGATAACCATTATCACCAAAAATTTCAATGTCAAAACCAGAAATCAGTTCATCTACTATGATATTGGGAATATTAATTGCTAAAAAATTATACATAATACTTACTTGTTTAGTTTTTCTGTTTAAACTTTTATCTAAATATTCTTGATCTTCGTTGATTTTTCTTTGTGTAAAAAAATATTCAATATTTCCGAAAGTTTTATTTTGGTTGCTTAATTTATGAAATGCTTCGTCAATTTCTGCCATTACTTACTATATTAATTTATTCTTAAGTAGATTTATTTAAGAATAATAATATATTTTGTTTAATTAGTTTTATTAAAATGAAATTATCCAAATAGACCACCGGTTTCTTGTATTTAAATTATCTGAATACTATTCTGCCAATAGTCCAAGTGTTATCCTGCCAAGCTCTTCCTCCAGCATCTCCCAAATCTTTATATACTGCTCTACCTTCATTAGTAGCTTGAATACTAAAAGCTCTACCTTGTCTAAGATAATTATTTTTTATATCATCAATTTCTGCTAAAATATTTCTACCTTTTACTGTTACATCACCTCCTGGATGTAATCTTGTGCCATTACCATGAGTGTTATGCATACAGAAACTATTGTCACCTCCATTTAATGATCTTAAACAAGACCAACCGTTACCACCTTCGTTACCCCATTGAAATCCTGTTGCACCAGCACCACCAAATTTTATTAATCCATTAGAAACAATATCAGAAGTAGCAGCTATACCTGCTTTACAAGTAATTGCATCAGATGTTATACCTCCTGTTGTTATACCAGCTGATGTAAGACTACCTGAAGATACTAACTCTCCTTTAATGGTTAAATTACCAGGAACAGTTGCACCACCATCTAATAATTTTCTAGCTAATTGTGCTAATGTATTAATTGAATTTGTATCATCAACACCAGTCATAGATTGTTCTTCTCCAGCGAATTTTTCAATATCTTTTGATTCTAATAAATATAATTTAAACAATATTATTATTAATAATATGATAGTAAAAATTTTAAAATAATCCATATTACAATATAATTGAAATAAAATGTTAATAAAGTAAAATTAAATATAATTAAACTTGTAAAAATCTCATTGTTTCCCAATCTTGAACTGCACCTACCCAACCACCTCTATCTGATAAAATTCCACCTCTATTTGATTGTATACCATATTTTCTATCTTTTCTAATACAATTATTTTTCAAATCATCAATTTCAGCAAAAATATTTCTACCATTAATAGTACTATCATTAGTCCATAATTTACCTGCTGCAAAACCACCTGCATATTTTGTAGGATCAGCTGGATTTACCATTCTCAACCAATCATCATTTGCCATACCATCACCTGCACCACTTAATCTAAATTTAGTTCCCAAATTAAGAGGACCATCAGATATTATGGTACCAGCTTTCACAGTACCAAGAATAGTAACATTACCATTATCAAAAACATCCATTGTAGGACTTTTATCATCTTTTTGAAAACGCAAACGCCATCCAGTACCATCACCAAATTGAAATTTATATGCATCTGGTGAAGCTGAACCACTTAATATACTTAAAGGCATAGTTGTACCTTTAAAATTTAAATTACCAGGAATAGTTAAGCCACCATCTAATAATTTTCTAGCTAATTGTGCTAATGTATTAATTGAATTTTTATCATCAACACCTCCTATATCTTGTTCGCCATCAGCAAATCTTTCTATATCTCTTAATTCTGATAAGTATAATTTATACAATATTACAATCATAAATATGATAGTAAAAATTTTAAAATAATCCATATTATTATAATGGATATAAAATTAAAAAACAAATATTTTTTTTTTAAATATAATTTAAATATTGCTTCTAAAATATGCGAAAGTAAAACTAAAGATGAATTAAAAAATAAAATGAAAGGTAAAAAAATAGATGGTGATATATTGTTAATGAAATTTCAAAAGAAAAAAGAATGGTCTCCTACAACTAAAATACCAGTAAGTATGTTAGGTGGTCCTATAAAAGTATTATTTGAGTTTTATGATATAACAGATAAAGGGGTTTTAAAAAAGAAGGAAGATGAAAGATCAGTTCAATTCATTTATTATACATATGATTATTATTTAGAACATAAAATTAATTCAGATGATTTATTAAAATTAGCAAAATTAGTATTTGAAAATAAATTAGAGAAAAGGTTGATGGCACCAAAATTAATAACGCAAATTAATAAAATTAAATAAAAATGATATAAAAAAATATAGAATTATATAATTTAAATGGAATATATTTATGTATTAAAATGTCAAAAGGATAAATACTTTATTGGTAAAACATATAATGTACAGATAGATTATAATGAACATTTAGATGGTACATTTTGTGATTTTACTAAAGAATATAAACCTTGTGATATTGAAACAATTTTTGAAGTTATTCCAGAAATTTCATTAGAATTAGTTATATCAAAATATATAAATAAATATGATAAAAAAAATATTTGTTTTATTGAAACAGATTTGAAACAAGTAAAAAAAATGTTGAAAGAAAATAATAGTAGTTGTGTTTGTTCATCATCTGAACATTTTTTGGATAAGTGTTCAAACAATTTAAAAGATGATTTTTGGTCAAAGATGTTTAATAAAATGGTTAAAAAAATGGTTAAAAATTGTAATGATTCAAATATATGTTGTAGATGTGGGCGCTTTGGACATTTTATGGATCAATGTTATGCTAAAAAACACGCAGATGGTTTTGACTTAAGTGATGATTATGAGGAGGACGATATTGATTTTAAATAAAAATTGTTAAAATAACTGAGTATGAATTAAAATATTAATCTCTAAATATATAATGAAAGAAATTATTATATTTACAGATGGTGCAACACCAAATAATGCTAATAAAGGTCATAGAAAAGGAGGTATTGGTGTTTTCTTTGGAAAGGATGACCCAAGAAATATTTCTTATGGTATTGTTGAAACAGATAAATTAAAAGTAACAAATCAAGTTTGTGAATTAACAGCTTGTGTCCGTGCATTAGAAAAGATTATATCATCAGAGAAAGTAATGGGTAAACAAATTATTATTTATACTGATTCTATGTATATTGTAAACACTATTGCAAACTGGGCAACTGGATGGGAAAAGAATGGATGGAAAAGAGATACTGGACCTATATCAAATTTAGAATTAATAAAAAAAGTATTTTATATGTCAATAAATATGGGAGTTATTTATAGACACGTTTCTGCACATAAAGCTGAACCAGAAGATAAAGATTCAAATGAATGGAAATTATGGTATGGGAATGATATGGCAGATAAATTAGCAACAGATGGTGCAAAAAAAGTTAAAGATAATAAATAAAACGGTACTTATAAACAATATTCAGAATTACAATCAGAACATTTAATTTTCCAAGTCCTATTTTTAATATCACGAATCATTTCAGTATGTGATTTACTACATATCTTACAAATAATATACTGATTGATATATTTAACCATAATATTACATATTTTTTTATTCATATTTGTTAAATTTGTTTTTCCATCGTGAATAATTAAACCTTCTTTCTTTTTACCAAAATTATTGGTAAAAGAATACCAATCAATTTGAATTTTTTGTTCGATTTCATTTCTAATAAAATCAAACAAGTGATCTTTTTCAGTATGTGTAATTTTAAGAAAATCATCTATATTTGTCCATATACAACGTGTTGTACTTTTTTCAATTTCTGGTTTAGGTAAAATTAGTGTATTTGTTTGGGTAGTATGAGAATCTAGTTCTTTATAAACATCATTTAACATTGTATTAAAGTTCATTAAATAAATAATAATTAATTAATGAAGATTATATTCAATTTTTTTATTTTATTTTCTTCCACGACTTGCATGACGAGTGAATCCTCCGCTGTTTACTCTTCCTCCTCTATAACCTCTTCTTTTTCTTTCATAATTTCTAGCACCTGTATGACTACCTCCATAACCATCACTATGTTTATAAGAAATAGGATTATCAATATATTGAGCCCTATTTCGATAATAACCACTACCGCCACCAGAACTCCAAAAAAATGGATACCAATTTGAAGGATACCACTTTCCACTATACCAAACACCGTAATAATATTCACTTTCAGAATTTATAAATAATTCACCTTTAGAATTTACATCTTGTTTTATTAAAAGTAAATAAATTAAATATAAAAGTATTATTATTAAAATTATTATTATTAATTGCTTCATTATAATAATTTAGATATATTTTTAAATTTTATTTATGATTAGGTTTTACTGGTCTTAGAGTATTATTTGAACTTTGTAATTTATATCTTAACGCTGATGCATTTCTTTTTAAAGTATTAATATTTCCAGATATTTTTTTACGTATTTTATTAGGTATATTAGATATTTTTTGTTTTATACTTGAAATTTTCTTGCCTCCATAACTTAAATTATCTTTATTATTTCTATGATTTCTTCTATGACGATGTTTAAAAGGACGATGTCTTCTATGGTGATGATTTGTATAGTAACCTCCGCCACTTCCAGAACCCCAGAAATAAGGATACCAATTATCATAATACCAACTATAAAATGGTCTTACTAATACATAGCCAATACTATTTGTGTTATCAGTTGGTTCATTATTTAAATTAGAGTTATTGTAAGAATTATTGTAAGAATTATTTTTTGACATTATAGAAAAAATTAAATATATTATTATTACAGAAAAAATTATAATAATTAAATCTTTCATTATATTTATGATAGATTTAATTTCAGATAGATTAAATTAGAAATATATTAAATTTTTAAAGACCTCTACTTGATCTTGTATTTGTACAACTTACTGCACTCTTGGAACCAACAATTAAATCTCTTAATTTTTCATTTCCATTTTTAGGTCCATATACTATATTTCCAGATGTTACTGTACCATCTGCATCTGGTGCAAAAACAGCATTACCGCGAGAATCTGAAGCAGTATTAGAGGGTGATTCTACTTTATTTTGAAAATTAAAAGGATATCCATAAACATTTAATCTATTTACAATTGAATAAAATTTATCCCAAGGTTGGAAAATACATTTAGCATTTTTAAAGCAAGAATCATATACTACTTCATTTAAATCCGTCATATTTTCAATATTAAGAACTTTATCTACAGGTCTAATTTTATTTAAATCTTTCATAATTTTATCTAAATTTGTTCCAATTGATGTTACTATAATAATTTCATTAGAACTATCTTGTAACATTTTCTTCAACATTAATAATGATTTTGCATCTGTGTGATCAAAGAAAAAGTAAATTTTTTGTGTTTTATTTAAATATAAATTTGATATTACAAATAAAGTTGTTATAAATATCAAAATTAAATATTCGATTTTTTCCATTATAATATTTTATATTTTAATTTTTGGTAAATTTAAATTAAAAAGAAAATCCTTTTATAGATTATTATATATGAAGATTTTTTTAATTAGACACGGATATGCTAAACATAATTATGGTTATGATAATTTCGGTGATAAAGTATTTTATGATCCAGCTTATTTTGACCCTGAACTAATGCCAAAAGGATATCAACAAGCACAAGAAGCTGGTAAAAAATTAGTTAATATTAACTTTAAACAAATTTATTGTTCTCCTTTGAAAAGATGTATTGAAACTATAGATAATTTATTATCTACTAGTAAAATTATAACAGACACAGTATATCGAACATCTAAAAATGAATTTATAAATTTAGATGATAGATTAATGGAACCACAAGGAGATCATATATGTAATAAAAGACATGAAAAAGTAGAAATACAAAAATATGTATCAAAATTTAATAAAATGTTTGATTTAATAAATGTATCATTGAATTATGAATTTAATAATGAAAGTGAAATAGATATTAATAATAGAATTAAATCATTTATATCAGATATCAAAACAACTCATAATAATGATGATAATATATTAATTGTAACACATCACGATTGGTTAAAATATTTTTTTAAAATATTTACTGGTAAAGAGGTTTCATTTAATAATTGTGAAATTAGAGTAATAGAAATGAATTAAACATAAATAAAAAAATTGACATCAAATAGATAATTGCAGCAATTTCTTTATTTTTTAAATAAATTTAAAAAATAAAAAAATTGACATCAAATAGATAATTGCAGCAATTTCTTTATTTTTTAAATAAATTTAAAAAATAAAAAAATTGAAAATTATTTATTGTATATATGTAATTCTTTATTTATGCCCCCTATTGTTATAATCCCTATCTTTTCTAAAAATTACGAATTTGGTGCAAATATTTTTATGAATCTAATTCAAGATGAATATGATATTACTATTGATTCTGATTTTGATAATTCAATAAGTGATAGAATTGACAAATATAATAATTATGTTATAATTCAAGTTGATTCAACTTTTGTATATGTAAATAATGAAAAAAATGATATTTCTGAATTTAGTAATAATTTTAGAAATATTTTAAGAAAAGCTTTCAATGGATAATTTAATTTAACCTTTTCAATTCTTCTAAATGAGGTCTAATATAAGTTCCTAATGATATTGTAAATGGATTTTTCTCATCATATACATATTTAGAAGTGGGTTGTTCTTCTTTTATCCATTCAGATAAAACATAAGCTGCTAATAGATTTATATATTCTTCATTTGTATTATATTTTGCTGTTAAATTACTAAGTAAAAGTTCGCGTACATTTGGTTTAGAAAGCCAAGACATTAAAAATTTTGTTCTTTCTTCAGAGTTGTTAATTATTTTTTTTATAAAAAGATAAATTTCAAAAATAATATCTTCACCAATAGTATTTCTAACACTATTTTTAATTGCTTCAAGATCTGGTTTTTGTTTTAATTTTGTTCCGAAAGAAATTTTACGCCAAGAACCTGGATTTCCAGCTCTTCCAGCACGACCTCTAGCCTGACCTAAAATTCTTTCTTCGTCAGAATCAAACCCAACGATTACATGAAGACCTTTTGGTGCTAGTTTATCATCATATTGATAGTCACTTCCTCTACCTCCTAAATTAGTAGTAATAATAATTCTCTCTGGTTTTAATATCTCTTCAAGAAGATGTTTATCTGTGGAAGATTCGTATATTGATGGTTTAAATGATTTTGATATGAGAAAATTATAAACATTTCTAGCACGTTCTGGATTTTCAACAATTATTAAAATTGGTTGTGTTTTACGTTCACTTAATTCTTTTAAAATAAATATATTCCATATATCTACTGTTTTTAAATCAAAACCAGGTTTCATTTCTTCAAGTTGTGGTACTGCGAATTCTGGTAAGATAACAGGAGGTTTATCAATTCTCCAAACTTTTTTCTGAAAATCAATTGTATCTTTATCTAATCCAACGGTTCCCGATAATCCAAATATTAATTCAGCATTTCTTATATATCTAAATAATGAATATGACCTAACTGAAATTGTAGGTTCAGTAAAAATACCTTTAAAATGTTTATATTCTAACAACTCTTGAATTCCATGACTATATTTCATATTACTGATTATTTGTCCAGTACCAATATCTAAATATTGAATAGCACCCATAAAAAGTAAACCATATACTTGTTCTTTATTTTTATGATGTATATCTTGAAATATATTCATTATTCTATTATAACGTGATTTTGATTCAGGTGGTAGTAAATGAGATGGAACAGACCAAGTTTGTATAATTAATTTAAGTGTACTTAACGCTTTATCATTATTATAATTTTGATGAAAAAATTGCATTGAAGAAATTAAGCTCTTAATATTTATTGCCGGATGATCTGTTTTAAAAATTTCTATTTCATCAAATAAACTTTTTTTCAAAATATAATTAACTCCATCACGATAATTACTTTCAGGATGAAATATAATCATTGCATTTTTAATCCAAGTATTTTTTTCCATATTCCATCTATTAATAAATTTATAATAATTTTTTGTTATCCATTCATCATTTCTTTCGGTAATTACTTTAATCATATCTTTGATTGTATATTTATCGAAAAAATTTTTATAATAATCAATAACATCATTAGATATTTTCATAAATACATTTTTTATTATATCTTTATCTGAATCGGGATCAGATGTTAAAACACGACCCATAGCACCATCTACAAGATGACTATCTGATTCATCTAATATAATTGTTCGACGTACTTTAGTATCTAAAAGTTGTCTGGGTATAGCTAAATCACTTGCTTCTTTTAAAGCTTGTTGTTCAAAATCAAAAGGTGTTCCATAAATAATATCTTCTGAACTACCTGCTTCATAAATTCCACGAACCTTAACACCATATGCATCAAAAAGTTTCTTATTGGAAATACGACCATCTGTTGCAAGATCATCTGTAGCAGTAATTACATGTACAGCCATAGGTCTAGTGTCATTAGAATTGAATGGTGTTTTTAATCTTTTTTGAAGAATTGCTATCATTGCTACAATTAAAGATTTACCTTGTCCTGTACCTGCTTGAAGAAGAGTATTTTTCCCTTCAAAAAATTGTAAAACAGCAATTAATTGATTTTCTCTAGGATATTTTCCACTAGTTGTACAGACCATTAAAGCTATTTTTGCAATTTCACGAAGTATAACTTCATCATTATTTTGCAAGAAATTATGAGGTGGTTTTATTCTTTCACCATATTTTACATATTGTTGGATAATTTCTAGTTGTTTGTCAAGCATATTACCTTCTGCTTCATTAATTGAATTTTTACTTTTTAAATAGTCTATTAATTCTGTACGAGTTCTAATTCTAATTAACGAAGGTTTAGGTGATTTACCAATACAAGATTTATATATTGTAAAATCAGAATCAATACCACCTAATTGATTTTTCAAATTTAAATATTTTTTTTTATATCGTATATAATTTTTATAACTCATTAAAAAATATGATAAAATAAAAATTGACTACAAATATCATTATTTTAAATATTTATAATTTAATGTCCAGATTTTTGTATCCTCATACTTGGAAAATATCAGATAAGATTGAAGTAATTATTAACACATATAAACATATTGAAGATGGAGCACGTTTATTAGATACGAATGTTTCATTAATTGGAAGAATTATTTTGAAGAGACCATCTAGTAAGAAATTAAATTTTTATACAATTATTATAGATGGCATAGAATTTCAAATTATTTCCGATTTAAACTCTTTTACATTAGAAAAAGATTATTATGAAATACACGACCAAACAAAATTAGGTGATGTTGTTGGAGTTAGTGGATATATTGGAAAAGGAAAAAGAGGTGAGTTATCTATTTTTCCAAGGGAGATGGTAATTTTATCTCCTTGTATTCCTGAAATTCCAACCAAGTCAGGTTTAGAAGACAAAGAGTTAAGATATTCTAACAGATATATTGATTTGATTGTTAATAAAGATATTAGACCAATTTTTATTAAGCGTCATAAAATTATAAAATTTTTACGTGATTATCTTTGTGATAAAGATTTTATAGAAGTTGAAACACCAGTATTATCTAATATGGCTGGTGGAGCAGCAGCTAAACCATTCAAAACTTATTTGAATGCAATGAAACAAGAAATGACTATGCGTATTGCACCTGAATTATTTTTAAAGCAACTTGTTATTGGTGGATTATCCAAAGTATTTGAAATTGGTAAACAATTTAGAAATGAAGATTTTGATACTACCCATAATCCCGAATTTACTTCTTGTGAATTATATGAAGTTGGTGCAGATTATTATTCTTTAATGGATATGACAGAAGATTTACTTTGTAAAATGTCAACGACTATTAATGGAACTACAAAAATAAAATGGTTTAATCAAGATATTGATTTAAATGCACCATATCCTCGACTTGATGTAATGGATACATTAGAAAATCAAATTAAGATTAAATTAAATAATCCTGATTTCAAGTTACCGGATATTGACTTGGATAATGCAACTGAAGAATATATAAAATTAAAAGAATTATTAGAAGTTAAAATTTCACCTCCTCATACTCTAAATAGATTAGTAGATGGGTTAATTGGTGAATTTGTAGAAGTATTATGTATCAATCCAACATTTTTAATTAATCAACCACAAATTATGTCTCCTTTAGCAAAACCTCACAGAGAATTAAAAGGAAAGACAGAAAGATTTGAATTATTTATTAATAAGAAAGAATTTTGTAATGCATATACTGAATTAAATGATCCAAAAGTTCAAAAGAAAATTTTTGAGGATATTGCTAAACAAAAGAAAGATGGTGATGATGAAATTCCACCATCTGATGATAATTTTATAAAAGCATTAGAATATGGTTTACCACCAACAGGAGGTTGGGGATTAGGAATAGATAGATTAGTTATGCTTTTAACAGAACAAGATTCAATTAGAGAGGTCATTTTATTTCCAACAAGAAAAAGTTAAAACAAAAAAAAATTGAAAATTTTTTTATTTATTAAATATTATAATATTTAATGTCATTCAAACAAGATTTTTACTCATATACTAATCAATTTATTGAAGCTGAAGAACCCTGGGAAGTTGTATCACGTTCAAAGAGAAAAAATAATCAATCTTGTTCAGATTCTGAATCAATTATTTCACAAACTAATTCAATTATTAATGTGAAACCATTTGTACCATCAACTAAAGTATCCGTACAAACAAATTTACCAGTACAACCTCTTAAAGAATTTATTGAAAATAAAAGAAATAGTCCAAATTCTAAACCTCCATTAAAACCAGTTAATCAAAAATCTAAATTTGATGATAATTTACCTTCATTTCAAAATGAGAATAAAAGAATTAATAATGGTATTAATGAAAATTGGAGAAAGTTAGGTAATCGTAATATAGTTAAGCCAATTCCTATTAAAAACGATACCAAAATAGAAATCGAAATCGAACAGTTAACAAAAAAACTGGAAGCTGAAGAGTTAAAACAAAAACAGGAAGCTGAAGAGTTAAAACAAAAACAGGAAGCTGAAGAGTTAAAACAAAAACAGGAAGCTGAAGAGTTAAAACAAAAACAGGAAGCTGATTATCT
>Ga0114958_10000645_pt1 | contig 29716 bp, 27 predicted proteins | sample C_130208_EF_Meta_FD_89577 | JGI IMG/M metagenome (GOLD analysis project Ga0114958, IMG submission 89577) | Freshwater microbial communities from Lake Croche, Canada to study carbon cycling - C_130208_EF_MetaG | ecosystem: Environmental > Aquatic > Freshwater > Lake | place: Lake Croche, Canada... | reverse complement strand
GCGGGGGCTAACTTTTCTGGACCATCAAATTTTTCGGGCAGTCCCGCCTCCCAAGAACCTAGCACTTCTGGAGCTTCTGATCTTACCGGGCTGTCCGACCTGACCGGGTCTTCAATTCTCCCGGGATTTGCTTCTACCACCCAATACGACCGTTCTGGGAAGCCAATTAAATCATCTGTTGCCCGTAGGCGGTGGTGGGAAACCAGTCAATTCTGATGGGCGCAGACGCATTAACTCAAGCTGCTGGAGAACTCGCCCCCCGCGAGCGGACGAATTATTTCGACCCCCAAGTCCCGGCAAGCATCATCGCCCGATATGCCAACGCAGGCATGGCGGCGGAGGACGCAGCTTTGGCTGACAAAGCGGCGCGGGGATTGGAAGCGTCGCGGTTTGAGCGTGCGGACCAAGCAATCGCCCGCCAACGGCAGAAGCGTCAACTTACCGAGTGGGATCGCGCTGATGTTGAGCATCAGAACACCCAAGATTACCGGGCGCAACGCGGGGAGTTCCTCTCCAAACTCGCAGGGCTTGACCCGAACGCCGAGGATTACGAGACCCAACGGTCACAACTTTACGCCGAACTTCCCATTGAAGCGCAGAAGGACGACGCTGTCCGCGACATCGTCGCCGCCAAGGACAAGGTGTCCCAAAATCGGCTCGCGATTAAGGAGCGGGAAGATTACCGCAAGTCGATTCTGGATGAACGTGACGCCCAGAATGAGCAGGCCGCAGCCGCGAGAGCAGCCGAAGCAGGGCTCACCCTTGAGGAGATCAATGGTTTCCGTGATCCTGCGACCAAAAGGGTCGATCCTGTGGCGCTTTCTTACGCCGCTGGTAATCGTTCGCGGGAAATAAGAGGCAATGCTTTGGAGCAGACCAGAGCCCCGTCGAAAGAGGAGAAAGCCGCGAAGCAGGACATTGAAGAGGCCAAGATCCTCCTCGCTGACCAGAAGGCATTTCCCCGCCAGATCCCCCAATTCTACGCCAAGTATTCCCAAGAAGGGGACAACACCACCGACGCGCAGTCCCGCAACCGTGCGGACTACGAAGCTGCCAAGGCGTACGACGAGAACCCCTATGCGTCGGAAGTCAACTCCGCCCGCAACATGGCCAAGCAAGAGTATGTCAACGTCGGCGGGATGAAAAATGTGGACGCCAAGCTCAAAGACAAGCGCGAAGCCTTCTGGCTTCACGCCAATGCGGGTAAAGGTGAAGCGCCTGCCGCTGCGCCCGCCGCAGCCGTGAAGGGCGTGAAAACCGCCGCGAAGGTTCTCGACGCTGCGGCTGCTGCGAAATTCAAGGAAGCTGCCAAGGGGGATCGGGCTTTGGCAGAAAAGCTCGCCCGCGAGGCTGGCTACGAGTTCTAACCTTTACATTTGAGGGTTTGGCAGGAAAACTCCTGACATGCCGCTCAACGCTTTTGATGAGGTTTTCGCCACGAAGACCGAAGCCCCGAAGAACGCTTTTGACGAAGTGTTTGCAGAGGCACCCAAGGCGAAAGGCAATGCGTTTGACGAGGTGTTCGCGCCTACAACCCCCGTGACCGAACCCCCGGAGATGGCTGGCCCTCCTCGGCCAAGCCCCGAGGACGAGAGCGCTCGCCGCCGCAAGCTCCGCAAGGACATCTTCTCGACGCTGACCGAGCATGGCCGCGTCGCGGGCGAGGACCTTCGCGACATCTCCGACCCTGACAAGTCCTTTGCGGGCGACGTTGCGTCATTCGGCACTTCCATCGCCGGATATGGGATGAAGGGGCTCGACAAGGCCACCTCCGCCGTCGGCAAAGCGGCGTCGGACCTTCTCGGCGGCTGGGTGTTCGGCAGCAGTGACGGACGCATGGAGAACCCCGACGAAGGAGCGCTCTCCGGTCTGGAAGAGAAGCTGGGCACCCGCAGTCTCCTCACCGCCCGCGACGGGGCCAAGCTCCAGTATGAGCAGGCGCAGAAGTCCGGCAACCCCGACGAGATCGACACCGCCGCATCCCGGCTGATCGGCTACAATCAACTCGTCAAGAAGTTCAACGATGCCGGAGTCACCGACGGCGTGGAGATGCTCAACTCGGTCCGCGATTCGATCAAGGAGAACACTTGGGACTCGTCGAGCAACGACGATACTCGCGTGCTTAGTAGCGGCGAGGTCCGGGTCAACCCGAAGTTTGTAGTGAGCCCCGACGCAGCGGAGGGCATCGCGGCCATCGAGAATTCCAGCGCTGTTCCCGAAGAGAAAGCGCAGGAAATTGCCGTGTTCAAGCAGTCCCGTGCGGAAGCCGCGCAGAGCTTATCAGATCGCCTGCTCAATGAAAAGGAGGCAGGCTACACCAAGCACGTCGCCGACATGGCTGCGAAAGGCATCACCGACCCCGAGAAGGTCTTCTTCTCGTGGGATGGACTCGACCGCAACTTCGCGGAGAAGTCGTGGGACGTGGTCCGTGACATCACTGCTCAAGCCGGACGCGACCTCGCCAACCAATACCGTTCGGCCAAAGCCGGGGTCATGGACCTCACCGGGAAAGTCGGACAGGTCGTCCTTGGAGCCTTCGACCCCTTGGAGGCGTACAGCAACATCACCGCACCCGCGACGCCCGAGGCGCGGGTTGCCGCTCTTGGTCGTGACATCCTCGCCAGCAAGGACAAGAGTGAATACGTGCAGGAGATCGCTGCTGCTCGCGGTGAGTCCGGCACCGTGCTTGACCCAGCTAAGAGCATGACTACCTCGGTTGTTGAAATGGCTCCAATGTTCCTCTCCGGGTTCGTGGGTGCCCTTGCCGCTCGCAGCGAAAGTGCCGCCATGCAGATTCTCGGCACCCGGGTCGCCCAGCTCGGAGTCTATGGCTCCGCCGCCGCGCAGGGCTACGGCTCGGTCATGGAGAATGCTCTGTCCATCGCTCGCGACAAGGTCCGCAACGAGGGCCGCGAACTCACTGATGCCGAGATCAACCGGACCATCAGCGAGGCGCAGGCCCCGGCGCTGGTCAACGCAGCGCAAACCGCGCTGCTCAACAAACTATTCCCGGAAGGCCCGGAAGCGTCTGCCCTGAAGGGCGGCGTGGCGGAAGCTGGAGCAGTCACCGGGGCCGACATCCTGCGTGCCGCGAAAGGTGCTGCGGGGCTACGGGCTGCGTTCAACGCGGCCAAGCCGGAGCTGAAGGAGTTCTTCAAGCAGGCATGGACCTCGGCCAAGGTCGGGTTCACCGATGAAGCACTGGAGGAAGGGCTTAACCAGTATATCGAAGGCGTGGTTACCAAGGCCACCATTGAGCCCGACAAGTCGTGGGAGGACATCGGCACTGAGACGTGGCAGGGCACATGGCAGGGCGGACTTATCGGTGGCACTCTTCCGGTGCTAACCCAGACGTTCTCTCGCAGGTTGCCTGAAGCTGCCGAGGCTGAAGGGCTGATCGCTCAAGCGGCTCCTGCGGCTCCTCAGTCTGCGGGCTCCGCTGCTGCGGTGGTTACGGGCGTGGAGGCTACGACTGCTCCCGAAGATCAAACTGGACCGGAGTGGATAACCCCAGAGAGGCTTGAGAGATCTGCACGAGCGCGGCTTCTCGAACTTCGCCGTAAACGTGATGGGACGAAAGCCTTTACCCTGCCCGATGGAACAAAGCTCCCCTTAGTACGTGGACGGCCTCTTGATTGGGACGAAAGACAGACTCTCGAAGCCTTGGAGAAACATCTGGAGGGGGAAGGCGACATCGACCACCAAGCACTCGCCAAGGACTTTGGCCTCAAGTTGAAGACGCCGACGATAGGGGGCGAAGCTCGCACCCAAGCGGCTATCACAAGACTTCAAAAAACCAATAGATCGGACCGCCCGCGTGCCGTGAAGGACGCAAATGGCATCTTTGATCATCAAGCAACTCGGGAGAGAACTGCAAAATTGGCGGCTGAAGCGGGCCTCACTGTCGAGGAGTATTTGACTGAGGATGCTAAAGAAGCTGAAGCCGCAAAGCACGAGTTCTACGACTCACTAGAGGACGGGGACACCGTGACATGGGTAGACGGAAACGGGGAAACTCAAACCGCAGAGGTACAAGAAGTTGGGGGCGAAAAGGTTGTCAGGAATACTACGGAGGGAAGCGCGGGACAGGATTCCGTCTATGGGCGGAACTCAACAGCTTTCATCGGAAACACCGAAAATCTTTCCGTAACCAAGAAAAAAGCAGCTTCCGCTGCTGCTCCTGCTGCTGCTGCTCCTGCTGCTGCTCCTGCTGAGTTTGCTGCACCTGCCGCACCTGCTGCACCTGCTGCTCCTGCTGAGTTTGCTGCACCTGCTGCACCTGCTGCACCTGCTGTTGCTGCTGCTGCTGCTTCGCCTGCTGAGTTTGCTGCACCTGCTGCTCCTGCTGCTTCTGCTGCTGAGTTTGCTGTACCTGCCGCACCCGCCGCACCCGCTGAAGGTAACGTGGGGGTCACGAAAGGTGGCTGGAACTACATCAAGAACCGCGCCGAAGGCTCAGAAACCCGGTTTTGGATCAGCGATAATGGTGGGGATGCGGTTCTCCATTCCTTCGGAAAGGGGAACCACATAGTGCTGCTCAAACAGCAAGGAGAGTGGATTCTATCCACCCCCGAGGACGCCATAGCAAATGTTGATAATTTGACAGAGGGACGCCCTGTTCGGGGAGTCCGCCTTACTCCGCTCCAAGCGGAAAAGGCTGAAAACCATCTGAAGCAGGCCCGCGATTACCACGCTCAAGAGACCGCCAAAAATCTTTCCGTAACCAAGAAAAAAGCAACTTCCGCTACTGCTCCTGCTGCTCCTGCTGCTGCTGCTGCTGCTGCTGAGTTTGCTGCACCTGCCGCACCTGCTGCTCCTGCTGCTGCTGCTGCTGCTGCTGCTGCTGAGTTTGCTGCACCTGCCGCACCTGCTGCACCTGCTGCTGCTGCTGCACCTGCTGCACCTGCTGCTCCTGCCGCAGCGACCGTTAAAGCCGCACCTGCTGAAGCTGCACCAGTTGCTCCTGCGAACCTCCCAGCCCCTGACGTCGCCCCATTGGCAAGTGAGCCAGCACCGCCAAGGCCTGCGCGTGAGGGTCGTGACTCAACCAAGAGAGATGCTTGGGATGATCAATACTCCGCTACCCACAACCCCGATGGGTCGCCTATCCGGCTTACAGTCGGACAGGTAGTGGCCCGCAAGGCAGTTAGCTCTCTGACGGGAAAGAGCTATGATGAGCGCATCAATGCAATCGGATCTGACATCGGAGCTGAGCTTGGCACAACGGTCAATCAACTGCTGAATGACGGATGGGAGTGGTCCGACTCTGAAAACCGCATGGTTGATCCGCTAAATCGCGGGGAGACCCCCGCCGATGCCCTTATCAGAATCCGTAAAGCGAAGTCCAACACCCCGACTGCCACTCCAACCATCGTCGCCAAGGATCAGCCCGTCGGGACTAAGGTGGTGGACCGGATGCTCGACACGTGGACAAAAACGGAAACGGGCTGGACGCTTACCTCCAAGAACTTTTCGGGGTCTGAAGGCAAAGAAAGCTCGAAGGATTTCAGCGATGAGATCGCTCAACATGCGTTCGACGAAGGTCTAGCCAAACCCCCTGCTCCTGCCCCAACTGCCGAAAAACCCGCAGATACACGCATTCGGGAAGATTCACCCAAAGCTGCGCCGATCCGACGCCAAATTAACGCTTTGGTCGCTTTGGCGGAGAAGCGCCATAGCGAAATGCCTGAAGGGACGACCCGCGATCAAACGCAACCCGAGGATTTGTTGAATCCCAATCAAAAGCGGATGCTAGATCGTCTTAGAGGCCGATTGCGCCCACCAACTGCTGAAGAGTCTCCAGCGAGGAAGGTCGAAGAGGTGAAGCTCAAGAGCAAGGGGCTCCGCAGTGCCGCGAGGCAGCGGGCGCTGGACTTGCTGAACTCTGAGTCGGGGGACATCGAAGCCATTATCAAGGTCATCTCGGAAGCAGGACGCATCGCGGTCCCAAACACGGGGATGCTGAAGATCATCCGCCAACTCAAAAAGGACCGCAACATCTCTCAACGCCAAATAGACGAGCTGGCTCGGTGGGACGGCTACGACGCTTACATGCCTAAGCATGCCTTCGGCAACAGCTTCGACGGCATGGTGGCGCAGAACCTCCACGACATGCTCTTCACCCGAGGTCCAACGACACTCAAGCTTGATGCGTGGTCGCGGGCTCTTGATACAACGACCAATGACGAGGCCATGCATCAAGTACTGGGTGAGTTGGTTCGCGTCTCGCGAGGACTGCAAGAAGATCAGGGGAATCCTGCCACAAGAGAACTGAGCCCGGAAGAGGAGAAACAGTTTATTGCGTTTGAAGAGGCCAATCAATTTGATTTCGGAAAATCCGAGGTGACCCCCGAAGACCTAATCGTTGGCGATACCATCACCATTGGAGGTGAGACGTTTACGATGGTATCCAAACGCAACGGCGATGCTGTCTTTGAGGATGGTCCTACGTTCGGACGCCAGATTGTTCCGGTGGATTCGTCGATCTGGCTCGATGCTGACAAAAGCCCCTTTGCCCCCGAGGAGGAGTTTGCGGCCAACGCGATTGTTGACGATGCAGAGGAGATGGGCTACGATTCCGCAGATGAACTCATCGACGCAGAAACCGGAGAGCAAGGCGCAAGCGATTCTGCGGGCGTACCCAAAAGAGAAACTGGGACGCCTTCGGGCCGCAGCCCGGATGATCGAGGAACGTCGGAGAATGGCCAAAGCCAAGGCCGAAGCGGACAGTCTGAAATAGAGACTCCGCCATCCAAGCTGTCTTTGGAATCACAGACTCCCGAAAGCATTAAAGCCGAGGCCGAAGCTGCCCGCGTCAAGGGGGAGCTTCAGAAGCGGCAAGACCGCCGACTTACGGGCAGCACTGGAGACCTCACCGCTGATATGTTTGGTGAGGGGGATACCTCGCTGTTCAACGAGCGCAGGGATCAGGCGAAGCCGCCTATGCGGGAAGAGACCTTTGAGGATCTGGAGAAAGAGCTTGAGAGGATCGCGGGGCAAGCGACGGAACAGACTCCTGCGTCGGCTCCCGAGCCCGCCCCAGAACAGGCTCCCGTATCCACCCCCGAAGTCGCAAAGCTGGAGGCTCTCGACGTAGGGGCCAGCATCGAGCAGATTCGCGAAGCCGCTCCTGAAACGGTGGACCAAGCGGTCAAGGTGGCTCTGGCGTCCAAGAGCTTTGCGAATTTCCAGCAGTGGCTTCAGTCCAGCTCGAAGTCTCTCCTCCGGTTTGCCAAGACCATCTGGAAAGCGGCAATCACCTCCCTTGCGCTTTTGCATGGAACCATCACCCCTGACTCTTCGGCCAAGGCCGAGGTATTGTCGGTGTTGTCGGTATCGCCCAAGAGTTTGTCGGATGTTAAATCTCCGCCACCTAAGATGGTCACTGGGATGCTCGACACGCTTCGAGTTGACACGGGGAAAAACCTGAGCGCGGAAAACATCGCCCAGAAGCCCGCGCAGATTAACCTCGACTCCAATGAAAAGACAACTCCGCTCCCGGCCAAGGAAGTCGAGCGTGAGGTGGCCAAAACCAACCCGGAACAAGAGACCCAAGATTTGCTTGAAACCCGCGACGAGCCTTCACAGGCAGTCGTCCTGACCCCCGAACTTGCTTCGTGGTGGTTGAGCCAAGGGAAAAGCCCTGCGGTCGCTTCCGGGGCATCACTGCTCAACGAGAACGAGAAGTCCTCCGCGAGGATCAAGAAGATGCTTGTGAGCTTGGGGGTGGGCGAGTCCCCCTCAACATTCCCGTGGTGTACTGCCTTCACTTCATGGGCGTTGAACGTCTCCGGGGGCCACTACAAGGCGCTTTCCGCAAGGCAGTTCCTCGACATCGGCAAAAGCACCACGGACCCCACCTACGGGGACGTAGCAGTGCTGTGGAACAACAATCCAGATACAGGTGGCCGGAATGGGTGGGGCGGTCACACCGGGTTTGTCGTCGGGTTTGTAAATGACAACCCAATCATCTTGAGCGGGAACTCCCATGACGAGGTCAACGTGGCCGTGTTCCCGAAAGACCGGGTTCTCGGCTACCGGAAGATGCCCTCCAAGCCCGCTCCGGTGCAACGCGGGGACCTTGGACCTCTCGGGGCGCTGGCGCTTCTGGAGATAATCCGACGTGCAAAGGCCAAAAAGGCACAGGGATCGACCGAGGCAGAGCTTGGCAAGTTCGTCTCCGACGGGCTCTCGGCCATCCCGGATCTCTCCGAGGTCGATAAGGCTCACTACGGCGAGCGTACGCTCAACGCGCTGAAGTTGATTCCGCAAGGAACTAAGCCGAGCCCGCCAAGGCTGCTCCGAAGCCAATTAAACAGCCACTCCCCTACTCCGTTGAAAACCTCCAGAAAGCTCTCGGCCTCTCGCCCGAGCAGGCTGCGGCGACGCACGCCATCGTCGAGTCCCTCGGCCTCGACACCGACAAGATCAAGCTCACCAAAGGCGGGAAGATCGGCAGCGGGTTGGCGCAGCAGTCCGCCGACACCGCTCGCTTCAACGAACTCACGAAAGACCTCGACCCCAAGGACATCGAGGACTGGGAAGCGAGCCACCCGGAGGAACTGAAGGAACTCACTGCGATGAAGGAGCGGGTGCTTCAGGCGCAGGGGTTCACGATTGAGTCCTTACACGGAACGAATGGTGACGAGTTCACCGTGTTCGACCTCAATCGGGGTGGAGAAAAAACGGCAGCCAACTCCGCCGCTATGGGTATCTTTTCCACGGACAACATGAATGTGGCGGAGATATATGCCTCCAATATGGGCGTGGGTGGGTCGATGACTCTCGCCTTTGGCAATGAGAACAGCCCTCTGGTGAAAGCACGAAATGAAGCCTTGGCATCGCCCGAGGGCAAGCGCCTCTCCGCTGAGTGGGAAGCTGCCAAGCAGAATGTCCAAGATACATCAAAGGCTGAGTTTGAGAAACTGAAGCAGGACTTTCGTGCGAAGATTCAAGAAGGACGTGACCACGGTGCGCTGAAAGACATAGACGACGACATGCTGGAGCGTATGGTGGAGGTCACTGCACAAGGAGAGTTCTTCCGATCCAACGCTGCGAACAAGAACTCCGCTATTGTCGCGGCTTACCAGAAGGAGACGGAAGCTGAAAATGCTTTGCATGAATATGTCCGTCCTATCATCGAAGCCGCGATCCCAAACAAGCGGGTGCTGAAACTCCGCGTGAAGCTGGAGAACCCCGCCGTGTATGACGCGCAAGGGCAGACACCCGGCAACTTCCCACTGTCCGAGAAAATTGCGGCAGCAAAGCGCGAAGGGCGGGATGGGGTAATCTTCAAGAACATCGTGGACCCCAACGAGTCTGCCACTCACTACGTCGTCTTTTCTCCCGAACAACTGAAGAGTTCAGATCCCCTAGCCCTCGACGCCGACGGGAAACTCATTACGCCGGACCAGTGGGGCGACACGGGGAATCCGAGCATTTTGTATCAGAAAGAGTCATCCCAGCAGCAGGCCAAAGGCTCTGTTGATTTCCTCGCCAACGGTGATTTCCTGATCCGGGGGCTCAAGAACCCCGACATCTCGACTGCCTTGCACGAGATCGCCCACGTCACCCGCAACCTGCTGCTCGACCGCAACGCCGAGCGGGCGGCGGGCATCACGGACGAGGACATCAAAGTGGCCGAAGACTGGGCGGGAGCCAAGGATGGCAAGTGGGATGTCGAAGCCGAGGAGAAGTTTGCCCGTGGCTTTGAGCGGTATATGCACGACGGCGTGGCTCCGGTGCCTACACTCCAATCGGTTTTCGACAAGATTGGCCAGTGGATGAAGAGTATCTATGTCTCTCTCGCGGGCACCCCGCTCGACGTGGAGATCACCCCCGCGATGCGGAAGGTGTTCGATAAGCTGGTGAGCCGGAATGCAATCTCCGAGCAATTCACCCCCGAGCCGGAGCCCGTTCCGTTCCCCGAGAAAGCTGCTCCCGTGGAAGCTGCTCCTGCGGTGATCGCGAATGCCGCACCCGCGCCGATGGACGAAGAGTCTCCGACGGGGCTCCAGCACGCCATTACTGACGCTGACCGTGCCCGTTTTGGTCTTCCTCCGCGCTTCATGCAGCCCGCGACCACCGACGCCGAAGCGTGGGACTCCGCCATCGCGGCTGAAGACGCTTGGCGTGCGGCAGGCAAGGACGGCACCGCAGGCTCGCAGCTCCTCTCCAACCTGCTCAACGACATCCCCAGAGCACTGACCAAGCAAGAGCACGCTCTTCTGCTGCACGAGAAGCTGCTGCGCCAGCAGAGGGTCGAGCAGGCATACGCCCAGCTCAACGGTTTGTCGAAGGACGCCAGCATCGAAACCCGCAGCAACGCTGCCGCTGCCGCCTCGGAAGCCCAGCGCAACTTCGACACGCTCATCACCTACGCGGATGCGGCGGGTTCGGCGTCTGGTCTTTCGCTCCAAGCGCGGAAGATGCTCGTCCAGCAAGACTTCTCCATCGCGGCTCTGAGCAACCGTCTGCTTGCGTCCAAGAACACCTTCGCAACCACGCCGCAGAAGCTCACCGACGCCGAGGTGCGTGACGTGGTGGACGCCTCTGAGAAGCTCAAAGCCCTCCAAGCCCGCTACGACTCACTGGTGAGCGAGGATCAGGCCAAGGCGCAGATCATTGAAAAGCTCACTGCCGAGGTGGAGCGCGAGCGCGGCAAAATTCGCAATCCGAAAACCAAGCCCCTGATCCGCAAGATCATGGAGAACCGGGTTGAGGAAGCGAAGGCCCGTCTTGAAGCCCAAGGGATCAAGTTCCTGCTTCAGGAGGCTCCGGCCAACGCCATCAAAGACCTTTCGACAGTTGGCGCAGGCTGGCTGGTGGACAAAGCATACGATCTAAAGGAGTTCACCGCCAAGCTGGTGTCCACCTTTGGCACATGGGTTGCAGACCACGCCGAGTCGATTTACAACGGAGCCCGCAGCCAGTATGACGCCGCCGCAAGCTCGGTGAGCCACAAGCGTTCGGTCACACCAGAAGAAGTGATGGACGCGCTGAACGGTGACGAGCAGCCAACCCGGCAGGAGATCTTTGCCTTAGCTAAGGCGCACGCGGTTGAGGGTGCTCGCGGCGAAGAAATCCTTGACCGGACGCTTGCCTCTCTTCAGTCGGTCTATCCGGATCTCACTCGCGAGGAGGTGGCCAAAACTTTCACCGACTACGGGCGCGTGCTGTATCCGTCGCAGGATGAGATCAGCAAGGAGATGGCCCGCGTCCGCAACCTTGAGCGCATCGCGCTGAAGATCGCCGACCTCAAGGCTGGCAAGCCGCCGCTGCGGACCGGATTCCAGCGTGGTGAGCAAGATGTGGAGGTTCGCAAGCTAGAGAAAGAGTTCCAAGCCCTGCTCAAGGAGACGGGCATTCAGGTCGTTGATCCGGCCACCCAGCTTCAGTCGTCCCTCGGCGCGGCGAAGCGCCGGATGGAGAACGAGATCGAGGAGCTTCAACGGGCTATCGACAAGAGGGAGCGCCGGGTCACCAGCAGTTCGACCTTGCCCTATGACGAGGAGGCTCTGGCGCTGAAGTCGCGGCTTGAAGCGAAGCGGGCCGAATACAACGAAGTGTTCGGCACCGGGGTCACCCCTGAGAAGCGCCTCGCCACCCTGCTGAAGTCCTTGGACCGCCAGATCGCCGAGGAGGACAAGCTGCTCGCCGACGGCGTCTTGAAGCGCCCGAAGGGTGAGCCTGTCGCTGACACTCCCGAGATTGCCGAAAAGCGTCGGGTGTTGGCCGAAAAGCGCCAACTTCGCCGTGACCTCTACGAGGCGCAGCACCCCGGCGAAACGGCACTCCAGCAGGCCAAGAACGCTGCCACCCGTGCCATTGAGCGACTCCAGTCGATCCTTGCCTCGGGTGAGTTGGCGGTGAAGGCTAAGAAGGAAATCAACCCGGATGACGAGTTGCAGGCCCTATGGGACGCCCGTGAGGCTTTGTCGGACGAAGTAGCAGAAAAACGCCGTGCGCTACCGCTCACCCCCGAAAAGGAGATGATCCTCGCAAATCGCGCTCTGGTTGCATCCGAGAAGACCCTCGCGGCTTTGACAGAGAAGTTGGCAAAAAATGACCTCTCAAAACCTGTGGCCAAGAGTACTCCCGCGTCGCGTGATGCTCGGGTGCGTGCAGTCCGGGAGCGGATCAAAGAACTAAACAAGGAGTTGGCCGCACGCCGCCGTGATGCGCTGCCAAAAATGTCGCCTGATGAGGCTCGCATGAAGCGGTTCTTCGCATCGGCTGAGAAGCGCCGTGCCGAGCTGGAGCGCAAGATCCGCGAGAAGGACTATTCCCACAAGACACCGCCAGCTCCGCTCGACACCCCTGAAGTCCGCAAGGTCAACTACGAGATCGCAAAGCTGAAATCTGAACTCAACGAAGCGGAAGGCAAAGCCAAGCTCCACGCCGCCCCATGGTGGCGAATCGCGGGGCACTACGCGATGAGCGTTGGGTTGCTTTCCAAGGTGGTAAAGCTCGGCGGTGATGTGGGCGTGATCTTCCGTAACGTCGGTGGGCTCACCTACCAGTCGCTCACCCACGATCTCGCGCTGATCGCCCGCATGGCCGACCCCTTCACCTCGATGGGGGCGCAGGCTCGGAGGGAGTTTAAGGACGAGGGCTCGCGGCTCAAAAAGACCCTTGGCGTCGGTCTCACAGCCTTTTTCAATCCTGAGCACGAGCAAGCGGTCTATGAGGCCATCCAGCGTCGCCCGATGTCTATTTACGACAGGATGGGCGGCATCCACTACTCTGCCCCATTCGACTCCGCCATTCTCCAAAAAGAGGACATCCCGCGTGCGAACCTGCTCAACGAGATCCCTTGGTGGGTCTGGCCAACCGTCGCAGCCGGGAAATGGGCATTGTTCGGTGCCTCGCCCCCGCTGGGTCTGCTCGCCATCGGTCTTGGCGCACTGACTAAGCCGGGGCTGTTGGCACTCGACAGGGCGCAGAGGACGATGACTAACCAGTCGCGTGCGATGTGGTTCGACTCGGCGATTCGTTCGATGACGCCTGACGGCACCATTAGCAAGAAAGACGCAGCAATCATTGGTCGGGCGGTGATGATTGCGTCGGGCCGTGGCACCATCAAGGCGATTGAGGGGGGCATCCCGGTGATGAACATGTTTCTCAATGCCACCCGGTTCTACATCTCCCGGATGCAAGCCATCACGCAAGGCGCAAACCTGCTGAACCCGTTGGCGTGGGCGGAAGCGCCCAAGGCTCGCAAGGAGGTTGCCAAGATGTATGCCCGCTCGATTGCGGGGCGTGCGGTGCTCTACTCGCTGATCGCAGCGATGGTCGGCAAGAATGATGACGACGACAAAAAGAAGAAGGGTATCGTAATGAATCCGCTCTCAGCTGACTTTGGCAAAGTTCGCGTCTCTCCGAATCTGATGGTGGATTTCATGTCCGGCATCAACTCGTTTGCCACGGTTTCCAGCCGTGTGCTATTCCGTTCAAAGATCAATTCCCAAGGCAAGATGGTGAAGCTCACTGCCGAGCAGCGCAACAACCTTGGCGACGAGGTGATTCGCTTCCTCAAGACCAAGCGCAACATTAACCTTGCGTTCGCATGGGATACTTGGTCCGGCTCCTACTATGGCGGTGAGAAGGTTACGGCCAAATCCGCGATTGAACAGGCGACCGAGATGATTATCCTCAACGACACCAAGCAGATTTTCCAAGAACTCGGTCCAGTCAAGGGAGCGATTGTATGGGGTCTGATGTTCGGCGGTGCCGGAACCTCCGTGAAGAACCCCACCCGCAAACCATGACCGACCTCGTTCAAGTCACTCGCGATGTCGAGCAGCCTCCGGGCGGGTGGTACTTCACTATTGAGCAGACGGGGCTCAAGATCACTGGACCCTCGGCCTTCACGCTCCAGCGGCGGGTCAAGGCGCACATGGTCGCCAATTCGCTGCCGATCCCGGAGGACTTCCCAGCGTGGTTCGAGGATGCTATGTGCCGACAGATGGACCTTGGGCGACCGTTTTGCGGCCAGACGCCCAAGAACCCACCGCCCAGCGGCGTGAAGCACCTGTCCCTCGCCCTCGTGGAGCGGTTCATCAAGACGGTGGCTCTCACCATTAAGGGACGCAAGCTCGTGCCGCAGGAAGAGGCCGAAAGACGTGCAGCGATCTGCGTTGCGTGTCCGATGAACACAACTATCGGCGGGTGCCGGAGCTGCTACGCGATTGCAAGGCCGTTGAAGGCGTTGCTTGGAAATCGAACGACCGAAGCGAAACCTGCATATTGTAGGGCTTGTGGGTGTGATTTGTCGGCCAAATGCTGGATTCCAAATGACGTTCTCAACAAGGCAGAGTTCGGGCACAACCTCGACTATGCGCCCGGTTGCTGGCGGTTAGAAGCAGCACCTGCCGAGGACCTTGAGGGATGAGAACGGGTAGCTCTTGAATGCCTCATTGAAGCGGACCGTGACGATCTGCTTCTCCATGTCCGCTTCACACTGGAGATCCTCGTCGCCAACAAGGTCGAGCCAACGGCAGAACCGCAGCCCCGCTTCGGCCATCATGGCCAGCACGCAATCGACGCAGGGGATGAACGGCTTCGGGGATTCGATAAGGTAATAGCCCATCAGTAGTTCAGAAAGCTGCGATTAAAAAATCCCGAACACCCGCGACGCACGATGCGGACTTGCTTGCGGTTGCCCCCGTCTGAGGAGATCACCGGGGGTGGTGCGGGCGGCTCGGGCTTGGCAAACCGCTTGAGCGCAGGCCCCACCGCTTCAATGAGTCGCTGGTTCTCAAGTCTGCGGAGTGCGGCCTTGGCGAGTTCAAGTTCTTCGGGAGTCATGGCGTCTGGGATCGTGCGATAAGTTCGTCCATTTCGTCCAACTGAGCAAGGTTCTCAATGCCCCCATGTTTGCGGACCCGCCTCAGCATGTCGAGAAGCTCTTTGATTCTCTGCTTGTCCCTACCTGCGCCCTCGTCCCTTACGTGCTGTCGCGCATCAATGTCCGCGATTAGGTCTTTTTCGACTGCTTCCTTGTAGTAGTCGCGGTCGGGGTCTTCGGTGCTCATGGTGCCACCTCCTTCGTCTGTCCGAACCTTGCTGAGAGCATGTCTGCCTGATGAAGCAGCAGGGCTTCAAGCGTCTGCGGCTCGACGGGCGAACCCCACTCACGGCGACCATGGTGGGCGAGGATGCAGTGGACCACGGCATTGCCGAGTTCGGGGGCTACTTTATGCCTCTCCGCGACTTCATGGAAACGGATAGCCCCGGCGCTGATGTGGCCGATTTGCTCAATGAAGCCGTTTTCGGTGTGGGTCCAGCAGCCGTGCCCAAGGCTATTATCCCACACGTATTCGCTAATCTTCATCACGTCATGCCACACCGCAGCCGTGATGAGCACGTCCACGTTGGGCTTGAGCGCCACGGTAAACGGGTTGAGGTAGCGCAACACTTCAAGCGTGTGTTCGGCGAGGCCCCCGGTGTAGGCGTGGTGGTAAGTCAATGAGGCAGGCACTTCACTAAATCGGGGGTCGTCGATGACCTCGTAGCAGGTGTCGCGGAGCGGGGGGTTGTTGATCCCTTGGATGATTGCACGGATGCGAGCGATGGTGTTCATGGCGATTACAATTCCTGATTTACTGGAAAGTTGGAACTGGGTCAAGAGTTTTCTGAAAGTCTCTGAAGAAACTTCAGGGTGCGGAGGAAGTCACTCTGAGTCTCGTCCTTGTTGCGGAGCCTCTCCACCACGGCGTCGTCCACAGTCCCGGTTGCGAGGATGCGCCAGACGTAGGTTTCAAAGTCCTGCCCGGTGCGAGCAATGCGGGCATTCGTTTGAAGATATTGCTCGTTTGAATCCGGGAGGGTAAACCAACAGATGTGGCGTCCGCCTTGCTGGAGCCCGTCGATGCCGAACGCCATGGAGGCCGGGTTACAGACCCAGCTATCCACCTTCCCCGCCTGCCAATCAGGTATGCGCTTCTCGTCGAACATCTCCGCGCCGGGGATAGCCGCAAGGATGCGAGCATACTCGTGACGGTAGTTGCAGATGATGAGCAGCGGATCTTTACCGAGCTTCTTGCGGAGCTTCACCAGCGCATCAATCTTGGCGGTGTGGAGGACGTGCCCGTCGCGGTCGCCGTCGTACACCGCGCCACCGACGATCTGCCGCAGCTTACCGTAGAGCGTGGACGCCGTAATCGCCTCAATCTCCGCCTCGCCGTGCTCGGTCTTGATGTCCAGTTCACGGATGAAGTCCTTGCGCTTGAGCAGCAGCAGAAGCTCCTTCTCCAAAGTTTTGTAGTGCTTCCGTGCTTCGGTGGGGAGATCCACGTTGATGTCTTCCGTGAAAGTCTTTGGCACGTCGAGGTAATCCTCGGAAAGCATCACCAGAGCGAGATCAGCGATTTTGGCGTCTATTTCCGCCTTAGCCCCCGGTTTCAACTCGTAAGCGTACCCCAACCAATCTTTCTTGGTGAACCACCTGTCGCGGAACTGGGTGAAAGAGACGCCCAACCTCTCGCCGTCATCAAGCAGCCGAACTTGCGCAAACAAGTCCATGTAGTCTTTCGGGATCGGGGTTCCTGTAAGCCCGATGCGCCGGGTGAAGAACTTCTTTAGGTAGGGCCGGATGGCATTTACGGATTTTGTTCCATGGCCTTTAGCGAGGCTCAACTCATCCCATACGAAGATGTCCACGGGGATCGACTGCTTGCCTTTGAACATCTTCTCTGCGAGACCAATTCGTCGGGTGGTTTTGCCCTTCCGCGTGATGTCGTAACTGGCCATCTGCTCCGGGTTGCAGAGATAAATGTGCGCCGAACCATCGTGCCATGCCTGCAAGCCTTCGGGGGTCCGCAGCATGGCCACTTTCATCCATTTCGAGTGGTCCCACTTGGCGAGTTGGTCAACCCACGAAATGGCCGCGACTCGGATTGGCGCGATGACCAAAACCCCCTTGCATTGCCCGCTGGTAAGGAGTTGATCTATCACTTCAAGAGAGCAGACGGTTTTCCCCAAACCCATCCCGGCAAACATGCCGCAAGCCGGATGTTCCAATATCCAGTCGATCATCTTGGGCTGATAGATTTTGGGAGTGAAATTCATGTGTGTTTGGGCTCGTTCACGGCGCGTTCGACGCTCCACCCCCTATTCAAACGAGCCATCAAAGTGGCGTATGAAACCGTGGATATTTTTGAAAGTTGGATGAGCGTGTAGTCTGCACCTCGGTAGGTATTCCAACGGTTATTTCGCTTATTGTTGCATTGAACTTCTTGGGTTGCCCAACGGCAGTTCTTCGGTTCATAATTCCCATCGTTATCTATGCGATCAACAGAGTGATTGACCGAAGGGCGAGGCCCCATGTCTCGGTAAAAAATCTCAAAACGCTCCCATTCCTTGCACACGGATATTCCCCTCCCGTGATACCGGGGAGAGCATTTGCTCCTACCTCGGCACCTTTTTAGCATCCCCAACCAAATTCGGTATTCCGAGGTTTTTGAGAGCCCGTGCGTGGTGGCTTTATCCCGAGAAATGTGCTCCCTATTACACCCACATGAACGAGATAGCCCGTGGCGGAGACCACTTAGGAGCACCTTGGACTTTTTCCCACATTGGCATTTGCACTCGATGTAGCGTATCGCCCCTTCTTGCGGGAGTTCTCGGATGGCCGTCCACAACCCATAATCTCCCTTCAGATCAAAAAATACACGTCTCCTTTTGCTGGTGTTCGCGTCTTTGTGACAACCACACGACACAATCTTCCCTGCTTTAATGTGGGAAAACCGAATGATCTTTTGGTTCCCGCAGGCGCATTTACATCGGACGCGGGGGTGCGAATCCCCTTCGGTTTTTCCTGCGTCCCACGCTAATATGGTCAGCTTTCCAAATTGTTTTCCTGTGGGGTCAAAGGAGGTCCGTTTCATATTTTGGAATATGGTAGCGTACGAGGGCCACGTCAACACATAAACACTAGATTCTTAGAACGAACTTCATACTCCGAAAACCTGCTTGATCCATTTCACGCAAGAATCCACATCATCGAACCACGCCGCGTCGAACCCGTCCATGCGGCGTCGAGAAAGATAGAGTTCTTGCAAAGCCGTGGGTTTGCCCCCGGTGCCTTTGAGTTCGAGGAACGCGGCTCGACCCGCTTTCATCAAAAGTCTATCCGACTTGCCCCGGTCCCCGGCTCCCGACATCTTCTGATACGTGATGCCGTGGCGCTTGCAGAACTCGCCGACGGTGCGTTCGATTGCGGATTCTCTCATGGCTTTGCTTTCCGGTAAGCGTCGATCTTGGCCACCAGTTCGCTGCGCTCGATCTCGAAGAGTCGGCGGAGCAGCGGGTCGAGGATGGCGTTGCGGATCTGCCAGCCACGGTCTAGCTCGACGAGGATGGCGCGTTGCACGTCGTCCTTGGCTGGATTGGTCTTGAGCAGTGCGCGGGTGCCTTTCTCATTTCCAGCATAATTGGAAAGGCGCTGGCGGTCTGCTGCGGTAAGTCGGAGTTTCGGGAATGGAGTGGTCATGGAGGGTCTAGGACTTTGAGTAGAAGGGAACCCGTTCGGCTTCACATGCTAACGGGAAGTCGGCGGGGAGCCAAGGCGGCAGTGTGGTAAACGCTTTGATGAACCCGTCCAGATCGCCGTCGTGGGCGTGGGCTTCATCGTGAACGAGGTTGAAAATCTCGTAGCCCTGCTTCTCTGCTTGGAGGCATCCGTGGAGCATGATCCCCCGAGCGACATGCTGAACTGAGGTCTGGAATGCGTCCCCAGCGTATGTGGAGACCCGGCCCCATCCGGCGTGTCCTCGGAGAGAACCGTAAAAGCTCACCACGTCAGTCTCCCACTCACGAGTCTCTCCCGTCTCGAAGTCTGTGTGGCGCTGCTTCTTGCGTTCTACTTTGGGGAGTGGCAGGACGATGCTACTGCCTGTTGGCAGACGCATCAAGAGTCGGTCGAATGGCTCTTTCACGGTCCTAGCAAACGAGACAAAGGGAGTCGCTTCAAACCATTTGCCGGGGGTCTCGATGGCATTCACCATCGCGGACTCGTATGCTCTCCACGTCTTGGGAAACTCGGGCTTGGTTTCCCGGAACACCTTCACCGTTCGGGCTGCGGTCTTCTTGTCGATGGGCATCCCCCACGCCGCGCAGGTTTCCCAGAAAGTCTTGGCCCCCGTTTGGAAACACAGGCTCAGGACCCCTACTTTACCGACGAACCTTTGCTCCTTGGTGACCTTGTCCACAGGCACTCCGAACACGTCCGCCGCAAGCTGCTTGTACGCATCGCGGTTGTGGCGGTAGTGGTCAAGCTCGTGGTCGCATCCGGCGAGGAGGCAGGACACCCGGCTCTCGATGTTGGCGAGGTCGAGCGCCAGCATCTTGCCCTTGTGCGGCTGGATGAAGTTGCGGATGCAGGACGCCACGGTCTCGTAGGGATTGCCGTAGAACATCCGCAGGGCCTCACGGTCGAGCCTCGCGCAGATGTCGGCGTAGGCGCACTCGGCGTCTTCGATGGTCGGCTTCTTGGCGTTCTGCAACTGCGGGCCGGATGAGGTCCATCTCCACGTTCTCTGGGCTCCACAGAAGAGCAGCAGGCCCCGCATCCGGTCGTCTGGGCAGGCGGTGTTGAGCATCGCCTTCACTTTCTTAACCGCTGCAAACGATAGCGCCGAACGAATCTCCAATGCGCGTTGGCCGCGTTCGGTGAGGAACGATGACCCGAGCTGCTGCTCCATCGTATCGGCTTGGAGGTTGTCAGCGGCGTAGCCCTCAGCTTGGAGCCACGCGAGCACCTTGGCGGTCTGACTCGGCTGGAGTCCGGGAACCCCGACCCGAGTTCCGTAGTCACCTGACTCGGGGTCATCGCAGGGATGCGGTTTGGTTGACGCCGTGACCTTGACGAACTCGTTCACCAAGTCCTGAGCCTCTTCTTCGATGATCGTCTGGGCGTGCTCCAGTGCGTGGCGGTTCACGGGGACTCCCCGGTGGTTCATCCGCAGGTCGAACAAAAAGCCCTCAAGCTCCATGCCCTGAAGCTCAAACTTGGATAGCTTCTTGTGGAGTTGCTGCTCCACCTTCACGTCAAGACGGCAGTATTCAATGAACTTGTCCCATGCTTCGCGCACGGTCATCTGCTCACCCGACACGGTCATGTGCCAGTCCCACGGCACCCCGGCTTCGAGGATTGGGGATGGGGACTTCAGCTTCTCCTTGCCTTTGGTGAGGGTGATGAGCTTCGTCTGGTCCGAGAAGATATTGATGAGCGTCTTGCCGATCTTGTCCTTGGCGGTGAGCTTCAGGAACTCTGCGGCGTTGGCGAGGGACGAAGGGATCGCCGCGTGAAGGGCAATCGACCGAGTGCAACGCCACTGCTCGATACCGGGCGGCTCTACTCCGATGTCGGCCAGCATCCGGTAGGTGGACACCGCCAACTCGAACATGACCGAGTGCGCGTAGATGAGCGCCCCGGAGGCAATAGCTCGGGTGAGCATGGCCTTCGCGGCGAGCGACTCCTCGGACTCGGGGGTGACGAAGTTCCAGACGAGGGGATCGCCGTCGCCCTCGGCAATCGCGAACATGAGAATCCGCGTTGAGGGGCAACTTGAATACTTATATGACCCAAGCGAGATGTCGCAGGCTGAAGTCGTTTCAAAGTCGAGCGAATAATGGGTCATGGCCTCACCCCGAATGTTTGCCCGACCCAAACCCCCGGCTCCGCGCTCAGGCGAACCTTGAGCCCGCAAAGCAACTCATCTTTGCCCTTCACCCGGGCAATGGTTCGATCCATCACTGCATCCGCAGCAACCGTATCCCGGAGAAGCCCGTGATGCTCCGGCCCGATCCACACCTCTGTCGGGGTCATGCCATCCCAGATGGCGGCGTGCCTCGCCCGGTTGACAAGAGCACAAAGTCGGTGAAGCTCGGCGGAGGTGGTGGCGATTGGCGGGGTCATCGGATGGAGAAGCAGCAGATGATGAGGCCAACGATTCCGAAGATCGCGAAACACAGAGTTTCGAGCGAGGACTGGTTGGCCTCAGTGACTATGGCGAGTAAGTGCATGAGAGGGAAGGGGGGTGCCGCTGGCCCGTTAGGACCAGCGGCGGGGTTGGGGTGTGGATTACAGACCGTCGTCGGAGTCGTCGCCTTCGGATTCAAATCCGTCGGCACTGGCATCTCCGCCGCCGAAGCGTTCACCATCGCGGAGGAACTGCACCGCTTCAAGATAGGAGGTCACGCCATTCTTGGTGACGTTGTCTTCTTTCACTTGGAAGGCGGCGAGGTTCAGCTTGATGTTGACGTAGCAGCCTCCGTAGAACAGACGCCGCGCTTCCGCGACTCCGTCTTCGGTGGTCATGTTGATGAGGGAACCGTCACGACGAACGAAGGCGGGGTAGCCCTGATCGGCATAGCGGCTCGGCGAGAAGTAAATCCCGCCGTCATCCTCGTAACCCTTGAAACGCTCGCCTGACTGCTGGTTGTTAGCGTCGGTGTTCTTGCGAATCGCCCAGTTTTCAAACTTGGCCGGAGCCTTGCCTGCAAACTTCTGCTTTAGAACTTCCGTGATGATGGCATCAAAGTCCTTTTGCTCAAAGGGAACTTTCTTGCCCTCGACGAGCTTTACGAAAGTCGAGTCATCCGAGCAGATGGCACAAACAGTACGCTTACCCGGCTTCTTTGGTCCCTTCGACTCCGTGGGATCGAAGAGGTTCTTGTCGAAGGAGAGGCGGGCATTCTTGGCAATGATGGTAATAGGCATGATGTTGATGATTTGATTTTCAGAGGTGCGCCGTTTCAGGTGGTGCGGGCCGTCGGGGTATGGGAAAGAGGTGGAAGGTGGAGCAATCCATGATTACAGCCTATGCTCCGGCGCTGACCCTTTTCCTTCCATTGGAAATTCACTCAAGTCCGTCGCTCGGCTCAGACTCGTTGTCGAACCCATCGGCGGTGCTGATCGCAGGTCGTTTGTCGCTGACCAACGCGAGGCTGGGCTTCGCGGCGGAGCGGACGACGTGTTGCTTGAAGAGGTTGGCAGTCCGTGTGGACGAAGCAAGTTTTTCCGCAAGCAGCTCCTCGATTTGTGTCGGAGATTTGAGCTTGAAGTTATACCGTTCGGCTTCTTTGAGACGTTGTCCACGGAGGAAATTGTCGGCTGCGTCCTCGTTTGCCCATGCCCGGTTGCCCTCACGGCCCATGACGAGTTTGGTTCCGGGCACGGGGGCACCCGAAAGAGCTTGATCGGCGAGGTAATCCTCCACGTCGTCGAGCCACTGGCGAATGCTCTTGGCCTTCTCAAAGATGGCAACCAGCGTCTCGTCATCGACGAACCCGGCTTTGGTGACCCGAACAACCGCGTCGGCCTTTTTCTCGTCCTTAGTGATCTCTGGGAGAGCCACCAATGAGTCGAGCCCGCTAGCGTCTGCTGTGCTGACGCAGGACGTAAGCCACTCGGCACGGGCGGAGCACTTGGACTTCACCGGACACCAGCGGCACGCCTCAATTGAGGGGGCGAACTTGAGAGCGGGTGCAACCTCGTTCAGATCTGGCTCGCCCTTGTTCTTCTCCTTCCAAGCGTTGATTCGGCGCATGCCTTCCTTGATCTGCACGGCCACGTATTCGAGCGGACGGCAGAACTCCTCCAAGTCGGCGAGGCTGATCGCCCAGAGGCGGATCGGATCGTCGGCGTGGTGACGAGGCTGGACGATGCGGATATTGACCGTGGTAGCTGGGCCAAAATCATACAGACCCGTGGCTTGCAGGTCCCTCACCAAAGAGAGTCCATAGATCGCGAGTTGGGGGTTGTTCACTGCATCCACAAGTACGCCCGCACCGTACTTCAAATCAACCACGTCGATTTGATCTTCCAAGATTACCGCAAAGTCTGTGGTGCCCGTTTCGTTGGGGGAGTAGAATAGGGGCACCTTGGACTCGACTAGAACCTCGGCACCGGGAGCAATAAGGCTGTTACAGAAATCCACATAGTATCTGATGTGGGGGCGGAAGTCCTGTGGCACCTCCTCGATAGTGATCTTCCCCGAAAGGACTGCTTCAGCGTAGTCGTGAGCAGTGCTGCCCTCGTTCGCGAAGACTGAACCTTCATCTTTGGTGTTTCCGCATACCGCGACGGAAGCGGAGCACTGGCTCCACCGCTCCGAAGCGGAAGGGGCGAGTCGTGCATGGTCGTTGTGTGACCCTGATGCGCCTTCGCTCACGAATGCACCTCCTTCATGCGCTTGTAGAATGCGGCCCGGTCGGATGGATCAAGCTCGGTGAACTTGGTCTTGCCAAACTCGGCAAGGGCGGCTCCGGTCTTGGCGTTCACCGCAGCCTTCTCCGCTTCGTTCTGACAGGCGGCGAGCAGCGGGCGAACAAGTTCGCGGACCATCTCAAGCGTGACCTCAACTTCGGGCTCATCGGCGGCTGGAGCTTCCTCCTTCTCGGGTTCGGCCTGCGGCTCGGGCGTTGGCTCCGGTGCCGGAGTTTCCTTCTTCGCGGCTTTGGCCTTGGCGGGCTTTTCGGCTACGGGAAGCGGAGTGTCCTTGACGACCTCCAACGGGGGTTTAACACCATGACCCCCACACTTTACATCTACCCACGCCCCGAGCGAAGTGTCCTTGACGACCTCCAACGGGGGTTTGGCGGGGACGGGAGTGACTCCGTTAGTGAGCATCTGCTTACGCAGCTCCAGAGCTTCGCGGTTGATGACGTTTGCGGCAAGAATGGCCTCTTTGAGGTCTTTGATTTCGGTTTCGAGTGACATGGTGATATTGGTGAGAGGGGTTACTTGACAAGTGACTTCGGCACTTTGTCGTTTTTCAGGGTTTTCTTAAAGCCTACCTGCGCGGCGGTGTGGAACACTACTACGCCTTCGGGGTCCATGAATCCGGGGGCGGCGGTGCTGCCATTCTTAGTAAGGCTATCAAGCGCAGCGTTTACCGCGTGAGTCGTGAAATCCCCGCGATAGAGTAGAGGCACCAGATGGCAGCACTCAGGAAGTCGATCCTGCATCTTCACGGCGTTAAGGTCTCCGGTGAGGATCTGCTGCGGCTCTTGGTCGTGCAGGCACCAACGGATGACGTTGAACAGGCTAAACCGCTTCTCGGTCATGCCGTATTTGCGCTGGACGCCTTGGCCCCACCACTCCCCGAAATGATGTCCGGGTCCGAGCTGCTTCAGTTCTTCGACGTGATCGGCGACCCACTTGGCGAAGCCATAGTTGTCCTCGGTCGGAGTGATCCAGCGGGTGCGGCTTCCTGCGAACATAAGCATGTCGGAACCGACATCCGAATCAAACCACGCAGCGATGGCCCCGACAGTGTCAGGACTACCTTCGGTGATGAATATGGATGCGTTGGTGCCATCCAGCTTTTCGGTAATGATCGCCTCTCGGGAGAGACGGGCCATCTTCGGGAACTCTTTGAACGGGGGTATGGTTGTCATGTGTTAGAGTTTGTTGATGGCCTTGATGACGGCGGCGATGTCGAGATCCTCGACGTTCTGCTTGAGCACTTCGATCTCACGCTCCTCGGTGGTGGGGAAGCTGGAGGCGTAACCCTTGATTTCCTTCAGCGGGTTGTTCGCAAGGAACTGCTGGGTACTTTGTCCGGCATAAACGGAACCCTCAAGTTCTTTCAGAGTCCACGGGCGGTGTTCGACGGTGACCCATGCGCCTTGGCGGGTGGTCTGCTTCTCTTCGACTTTGGTGATGGTGATGCGATACATTGTGTTTGGCGATTACGGTTCCTGATTTACTGGAAGTTTGGAATAGGTCAATGGGATTTTTCAGAAAAGTTTGGGCAGACGTTCTCGGAGGATGTCGTCCGCGTCGCCGAACATCGGATCGTAGTGGTCTCGGTGGACCCAGATGGCGGTGCGTCGTCCTTCAATGCTGAACCGCTGCCCGTCCTTGTAGCGGATGAAGTTCATCGCTGCGAGGAAGTGGGACGGTGGGTGCGAGTTGGTGGGCTCTCCAACGAGGCTCTTCAGCTCTTCCATGTGGATGACATCGAAACCGACAAGTCGGTTGTCGCCCTCGATAACTTCTTCAATGGCGTCCTGCAATTTGCTTTTGGACTCAAAGATGGCGTCATTGCGGTATTTGGTCCGAGGAGCGTTTTTCTGAGCAAGAAATTCTTCAGGGATTTTGACTTCCAACAGGAAACTCCGAAGAGCCCCACCGTGGTTGGTGAACAGATCTACCACTGGGTCAAAATGGTTTTGGGCCTTCAGGGCGAGCACTTTGGCTTCGGTGTCGATGCACGAGCGGATGAACATGTACCTACGGTCATCTTCTTCCAGATACAGGGCATCGACGTAGTTGGTGAATCCGATAAAGTTGGTCAGGTTGAGTCCTGCTACGGCATCGGTGTTTCGCTTGTTGACGGTTACCAGTTCATTTGTGATGAGGTCTTTCAATGCATTCATAATGTCGGCCCGTGAATGCCCGTGAACCCGCATTTCCTCGATACAAATGAGTTGCTTGCCAAAGCCCCAGTCGTTCCAGCTCTGCTTAATGGTATTGCTGTTGACAGTGCTGACGTTCTCGGCCCCGAGAGCCGCTTTAGCCATGTCAAAAATGACGGTTTTTCCGCAACCCTGTGCGCCCTGAACAACCGGAGTCCAGCCGATCTTTTTGCCGGGGAATTGAATTAGCGTGGAAATCCAATAGAGCACGATCATGCAATACTCTTCTTCCCGGATGATGGTGCGAAGGTGGTGCATGAAAACGTCCCCCGCCCACTTGGCGAGCTTGGGTTCCAGCTTCGGCTGGGAGCTGGTACGGAAGGTGTTCAGATACTCAACTCCGTTGAGCGTGAAGAACGGCTCCAGCGGCGATGCTTCGGTCTGCCGGGGGTCGTAGATGTAGCCCTCGACCTTCTTGATCTTCTTGACGTTAAGCGCGAACCGGGTCGGCAAGATGGTTGGCACTCCAGCTTTTGCATCCTCCTCGGCGTCTGGCATCAGCTCGGACGAATAGGTGTTATCAAACGCTGCGGGGGCCATTTTGATTCCGGTCACCACGTTGCAGAACTCGTTCTCGGTTGAACAGTAGCACCAGCGGCGAAGCCACTGCGGTTTGTCGTCCGGCTGGGTCTGCTGCCGTGCCTTGAACCGGGCGTTGCCTACGTCGCGCTTGAGAGCCTCCATCGACGGCTTCTTTCCCGTCACTACCTTGATCCGGTCGCGGAGGGCGTTCATCAGACCCTCCTCGATCATCTGCGTCTTGAACGGCAGGTCGGCGATGTGGCGGGGGCCGTAGGTGTAAAGGTCGTCGGCGTTGCAGCAGTCAGCGATCCACTTCTCGATGTTGAACTTGAGCTTGTTCGCCACCTTCTCGGGCTTCCACCCGGCGTCGATGCTGAACTTGAACAAGGACTTGATGGTGCGCGGGCTCTTGCCGACAACATCCGGCTTGAAGCTCTTCCACTTTGCGTAGGTGTCAGCAGAGTTCTTGTACTTGGTGCCGCCCTGCGACCACTCGTCGAACATCTCATAGGCTTCGCGGGCCTGCTCCTCGTCGCGGAACTGGTGCCGCAGTGCCGAGGCGATCATCGTCCATGTGCCATACTCGACATCTGGATCAATCGCCATCAGCGGTTCGCGGATGTCCTCGACTTGGAGATCCGTGGCCGGAAGGTAGGCAAGGTCTCCCGATTCGCCGTCACCCTCGTAAGCGTAGAACCTGTTGGGGGACTCACCCTCCTTGGCCTTGCGGACGGGGATGTCGGGGTCGGTAAGCGTGCGACCGTTGGTCCGGGATGCAAGAATCGGTGAGCCTTCTTCTCCGTGAAATTGTCCGGGGAGAAACCACGGTTGCGTTTTGACATTGGACTCGCGTGAGCCTTTGAAGTTGTGGGGGAGCCCGGTTCGCTCGACCATGAACGCGATCACGTCCTTGTGCCGGGAGAGAGCCGCGTGAACGTCCATGCCGATGCGGATGCGGGGCTTCGCGACTGTGTGGGAAAGCGACGTGTGGACGACGCAGTTGTAGGGGAAAAGGGCTTCGATCACCTCATGCGGTGCCTCGAAGAACATCCTCGCCTGATCGGGGTCGTCGATGTCGAGGAATGCCAGCTCCAGCATCTCGGCGTTGGCGTCACAACGATGCGTCTCGCCCTCCTTCATGGATGTGGCGAGGACGTAAGGACCATTCTTGACCTTGAACTGCTCATCATCCGGGAGTGCTTGATACTCCTCCCGTGTCATCGGGATCTGGATGGGCACGTTGAACTTCTCCTCGATGAGCTGGGCAAAGCTCTCGGGGCGAAGTCTAAAGACGTTTGCAGGCATTACTTTCAGCCCGCCGAAATAGTGTCGGGTCATAAAAAGCGTTTTCCCGTGAGTTCTTGATACACGGCTTCAGCGACCTCGACATCCAGCGAGACCGTGCGTCCACTGTACCAGTTGAAAAGGACGTGGAAGCTCACTCCGGCCTCGGCGGAGATGTCGGTGAGCGTTCGGTCGGAGGCGGCGATCAGATCTTTGATTTTGGCGTGCATACGGGAGCGGGAGTGATGAGTAGCCTGACGAAACGGTTCCGTCAAGCTGGTGATTTTGCAAATTGTGAAATTGCTAGGGAGGGTAGGGTTCGGACGGCGGGGCTACTGTGGGTGGTAGCCTAAAAAGGAAAGTATTCCTTTTCAACGAATGCCTGTGCCGCTTCCAGCTTTGCCCGGAGGATCGCTTTGACGCTCTCGGGGAGTCGATCCTCGCGGCTGGCTTTTCGGGCGTTTGCGGATACTGTTAGAATTTGCAAGTTCCCTTTCTGGTATCCCAAGCTGCTGTCCCGACGGTCGAGGCTGAGAGTGTCCGCTCTCCCTTCGCCCTTCCTTGCAGCAAAGAATCCCACGGCATCGCACAGGCCCTCGAAGTAGTCCTTTGAGATGGTGAACGTGATTCCCCGCTGCCGTGCATGGTCTCGCAGGGTGGCATAGACACTGGCCTTCTCATTGCACAGCCGCCAAGCGTGCTGGTAGTGACCGTGGCACAGGCCGAACTTGCGCGGGTGCCCGTCCTTGCGGCATCCCTTGACGCTGCATAGGCCCGGTCCGGGGACTTTCTTGAATTGGAAAATTTCGGAAAGTCGGTGTTTCATGGTTCGTTTGGTTTGATTAGGTATTGCAAAGTGTTGTCTATTGTAATAAGGAACTCGCAGTCTCCGCAATCGCAAGTGGGGTCGGGGATTTGACCACCGTAGCCAGATCGTATGTTCTGCAAGATTACAGCCAGCCTGTCCCGCTGCTCGGTAACGGTGGTTAGTTCGTCATCTTGCTTATTTAGTAGCTCAACTAATTGATTCGCCTCCTTTCCGTTTTGGAGGTGGAATCCATCATCAAATCCTCGCTCGTTTTTGCGTCTCACTCGCCACATGTGATAATAGCATTCGTCGCAGTAAGTCTCCCATTCATTTGTTTTCTGTGTGTCGGTGTTCATAGTTCGTTCGGGTTAGTTAGGGATTGGAGTGCTTTTCGTGCTTGCACTCTCGCTGGGTCGTCCTGCAATGACGACAAACCTGCATTGACTGCCGCATCCCATACGGCGCGAGCGAATTGTTCGTCATTGTCCAATACAAGCGTTGGGCATCCGTTTTTATGATCGTTCCACCAGTCCTCAAAAGACATAGAACAATGACTGGCCTGTAACGTCGGGAACGTCATTTTCGGAATCGGAGCGGTAGGGTCGGCATCCGTGATCGGAATGTTGTGCGAGAAGCCTTTTGGGTGGCCAGCGGGGAGCAGTCCACGAAGATACCTCGTGGAGCCGCTGGAACACCTGCAACTTTCCGGCGTGATGAGTGACCTGCCGTCGTCGGTCACGTCGAAAGACCATGGCTTATCATGCAGATTGAGCCTTGAGACGCAGGCCAGCGCATGGTGCGGCAACACCTCACTCAGCGCATCCACCAACGCACAACAAGGCGTCTCAGCCAACGGCGGCAGCGTCTCACTCATGGTCGAAGCTCCTTCCCGCCGTGGATGGACTCTGCGTTCGGCAGATGAATTTTGAACCCATCAGTGATCGGAACGGGCATCCAGCAGACAGCCCAAGCAATGGTCTCGACCCGCTTGATGTGCCCGTCAATATAGGCGACTATGTTGCCGTCGCTATCGTCCTCAATATCCAAGAGCGTCATGGAGTATCGGTCCCATGCTACCCACCATCCAAGTGCGTCAGGTGGAGTCGAGCGCCAGCCGAACAAGTCATGCGAGGCAACCTCCATAACGTTTTCTGGTGGATTCTGGCTCATGCGTTCGGTGCCTCCATATTGATGTTCGGCCAATCAACCATGGCGATGTCGTGATCTCCGTGAGTCATGTTGGAATGAGCTATTTCCCCATTCCGTTCCCACCTATACGCGGAGTCTTCCGCTTCCGCCTCGTTAAGTGCATTGATGCGGACAATCAGCTTGTTTTGGCCGTCGTTGAGCCACACTCGCGCCCCCACAATAAGAGGCCGAACAAGGCGTGGCTGGAGCAACGCGGCTCCGTTCTGTATTTGATTTTTCATGGTAGTTACTGAGGTTTTGGAGTGATCGGCGTGGCGCTCTCGCCGCGTGCCAGCACATTTGCGTTCTCCAGAAATTTATCGCAGTAGATCGCCACCGATTCCTCGGTGTTAGCCTCAAGAAAAGCGTCCTTCCACGCTTGCCCCCACGCTCTCATTTCTGAGTGGATTTCGCGGTATGCTTCCACGTCCGCAATCCCCTCTTCGATGAGCGTTTTTGCACGATCAACGTCTTTGGATTCCGGCG
>Ga0114958_10000642_pt1 | contig 29803 bp, 23 predicted proteins | sample C_130208_EF_Meta_FD_89577 | JGI IMG/M metagenome (GOLD analysis project Ga0114958, IMG submission 89577) | Freshwater microbial communities from Lake Croche, Canada to study carbon cycling - C_130208_EF_MetaG | ecosystem: Environmental > Aquatic > Freshwater > Lake | place: Lake Croche, Canada... | reverse complement strand
TTTCATAACTTCTTAAATACCCAGCAATTAGTAATGCAATTTTCATATTTTGTTTTTAAATGCTTCTAAATTATTATTATAAATATTTTCTAAAATAGCTTTTATATTGCTATTAGTAAATAATTTATTAAAATAATAATCATAATTATTCATCACCTCTAATGTTTTTTTTGCTATTTCATCATAACTACACCATATTATAAATTCGTTGTAAGGTATAGTTTCTTTTAATGGTACATCTTCACTAACGATAATAACACCGTTTAATAAAGCTGGTAGTACCCTTAATTCTTCAAAAGTATGGTGATGGTCTGTTTGGTGAACGTTAACCATTATTTTTGTTTTATCATAAGTGTTTAGTAAACATTCATGTGAAAAACATTCAGTAATAATTTTATTGTCAACACCATGTTCTTTTAATTTATTTAAAATGTTTGACCTTCTTAAGTTTCCGTTATGGTCAAATAAAGTTATTACATCAGTTTTAAACCCATTAAAATTTGGTTTATATAGCATGGGTGCAACATAAAAAACTTTAGACAAATAATCATCAAATTTACCGCTAATTTTAATATTCTCAATGTTTGGTAAACTGTATTCAATTATCATGTCTAAAGAATTAATATAACTAAATTTATCAATTCTAACCAAATAATATCCTTCATCACTTTTAACATTACCATATATTTTGTCAGTAACTGAACGACCACCATCTTTAACCAAAGTGTGTTCGCATTGGATATCTACTTTAATTGTTTTATTTGAATTGCCAAAATCGTAAAAATAATTACCAAAAATTACGTTCAAATTCTCATCAATTTCGTTTAACCATTTTTCTAATAATAAAACACAGTAATTATAGTATTCTCTGGTGTGTATAACTTGACTATCAGTATAAAAAATATAACTATTTTTAATCTTATCTAATATCATTTATCGTTCGTTCTTTCAGTTTTCTGTTGGGCTTTTTTGGCAAAATATGATGTGATATTTTCATCATAAATATTCACACTATGACAATCATATTTTGGTGATGGGTTTGGTTGCCCAGCCCAATGATAACCCAAATATCTAATATCTCCATCGATATCATTATTTTTATATTCGTTTAACTCCCATAATATTCTAGCTAAATATCTTTCGGCAGCACAACTTTCATCTCTAACAGTAATTTTAATATCTTTAATATAATTTAATAATTGCTCAATTTTAGTTGTTGACACAATAAAACTACAACACCAACAAAAAGTTATTTTATCTAAATTATTTAAAAGACCAATACTACCTAAAACATTATTGCTAATGTGTTGAAGCATTCCATCGTTTATATAGGAATTAATAGGGCAAGCTGTTATATTTTGTTCATATAACGAATTAAAATCTACTTTATTTTTAATAACAAAGGTATCTTGAGTTAAAACTACGTAACTATATTTATTCAACAAATTGTTATCAATAATATATTTTAAACCAACTCTATATGCACCAATTTCAAATTTACAATCAATGTTATTTTCTAGTAAAACAACGTTATCATATTTTCTTAGGTTGCTAAATATGTCTTCAACGTATGTTGAATTATTATCCACAATAATAATTAAAGATTCTTTGTAAAATTTCTTTATGTTGTTAATATAATATTCAACATATGATTCATAACCTCTATAGTATTTGTGGGCGATTATGAATATTGGTTTATTTTTATCGATTAATGTATCCATTTATTTGAGTTTTTTAAATTATATTTGTTAGTGATGATGGTATATTCTTCTTCAATATCTTTGTAGGATTCTTTTGGTAAACTACCCAAATTAAGATAGTGTTGACTGTGCGTGATGTGTAAATATTTAAAAGGTTCTAAACAAATAAAGTAACCACAGTTATATTGTTGTTTAGAATACAACTTAAAAATATTGAATTGTAAACAAAATTCTTGTACCTCTGGATGTTCGATTGTTCTATAATCTCTATGACTATATGTTTGCATTATTTTTTTTAATGTTTCCAATTTCCAAATTGATGGGTTTACGTTATATATGTAACCATTTGCTGTTGTGTCGGTGTTAGACGATTTAATTAGATATAAACCATCATCTTCAATCGTGTGGCTAAGTTCTCTGTTAAAGTCATAAGCTAGCTGGAAATCAACTCTATCGTAGTTGTTAATTTTTAAAAAATCTATAAATTCTAACATTTTTTGATTATCCACATAATATAGTATGTCATTATCATGGATAAAAATAAAATATTCATAATCAATTTGGTTTAAACAATTCAACATTTTATTACCATAGGTTAAGTTTGAATCATAAAAAACAACCTTATCAAATTTGTTATAAATATGTTTTAAATCATGGTTATTTTCATCAATAAATAAAGTTAAATGACCTTTGCCTTGGATGTAGTCTAACTGTATGTTTAACACATCCAAAAAACTAGAATGGCTATAAATTACATAATTTACAACACCATCAATAATATCACAATTAACGTGTTTTTTTATATCATATTGTATCATAGTTTTAAGATAAACTTTTTATTTTATCGACCCAATATTTTAATGTTATTTTTTCCAAATTAAATTCAGTATTTTTAAACTTTTCTATTGTTTTGTTTAGCAGCTCTTGAGTTATTTCACCCCAATCGTTTACGATTAAAACAGGTAAATCTTTATATAAAGTATCTAACACTGATTTTTTAACTATTACAATACACCCTAACATTAAAGCCTCCCATGTTCTGTGACAATCCATACCATGACCCATTGGTGATAGTACAAATGAATATTTAGCTTGGTTATTCCAAGTATCAAATCTAGGTATTAAGTTTGGTTCATAAAATACTAAATCTTGTGGTATTTTATCCATAGCTTCTTTTCTAGGGTTTCCAAATTCTTGGTAAGTTACAAAATGAAAATTTGAATAGCATTTAGGGATTCTTAAATCAAACGGTAAGCTATTATTTCTAATTTCTTCTATCATATTTTCTTGTTCTTCGGGTGTTTGTGATGTATGGTGCCAACCACAAAATTCACCGTAGGTTAACGAATGAAAATTAACACCAATAGGTATTAAAGAAAATTTAGGGTGAATGGTTTCAATACAATTAACCGAATACCAATGTAATATATTTTCATTATTTATTATATTATTAAAGGTTATCATATCAAACATATCATTTGGCATAGTTTCATCACCATCACCAGTTACTAATATAAATTTATAATTTATTCTTGGTAATACATAATACATAAATTCTCTTACGTTAGAAAATTTTATATAAATACAAACGCCATCATAACCATTTTCTAATTTTGAATAGTCATGAAGAATATTTGATGGTTCTTTATTATAAGTTATTACCCCTAATTCGTCCATCGTTTTCAATAACCCTACACTAGAGATATATTTACATTCTTTTATTTGTTCTAAACTCATTTTAATTTATCCATTTATTTGATTTTGTTAGGTTATATTTATTTACAATTTTAATATATTCATCGCTTATGTCAGTATATGGTTGACCGTATATTGTTACAAAATTTTGATTTAATGGTAATAATCTACCGCTATGACTAATGTGTAAAAATTGAAAACCGTCAACACAATTAAAATACCCACATAGTTTTTTATTATTAGCTGTTAATTTAAAAATTTTAAATTGTTTTGCGAATAATTGTACGTCCATTTCTTCTATTGTTCTATAATTTTTATGTGTAAAATTACTTAACAATTTAATAAACGAATCTTTTTTCCATATTGAAGGGTTAACATTGTAGATAAAATCGTTTGGGTCATCTTGTTTAATTAAATAAAGACCATCCGTTAATTCTTCAGATAATTTAGTTTTCCATTCATCAGGATTTTTATCTGGGTTATATTCAATAATTAAATTTGATAATTTATTATCAGAATGTTTTAAATCTATTCTGTCAAAATTATTAATATTTAAAAATTCATAGAATTTACTAATCATTTTATTATCAACATTTAATAAAATATCAATATCATGTAAGAATAAAAAATAATTGTCATCAATTTGCTCAATACAAGATAGAAGTCTTTTAGCATATGTGTCAGTGTTATCATAATAAATTACTTTGTCATATTTTGAAATTAGCATCTCTAATTCTAAATCATTATAATTTAAAAACAATGTAATATTACCACGACCAGATATATAATCAGTCTGTATTTCTAAAACATCCAAATAGTCTGTATTTCCATAAACAACATAATTAATCATAAAATTTTTTAAATTTATTTAAATTTATTTCCCACGCTGAATTTAATCCTTTATCTAGTATAACACATTCATGAGTCTTTTTTATTGTTTTTTTATACTCATTTTCACTATTCCAACCAGATAATCTAGTATCACCATATATTATCGTAATGTCATCATTTTCTATATTTATTATTTCACCCACAATATCACCACATTTAACCCTCATATATTTTTTAAATAGTGTTGTTTCAATGTTTTCGGTTTCTTTAAATAATGTTAAATTTACTTTATTTAAAGAATATATAAAACGTTCATTTACATCTAAAAAATATGGTGAAACCAATGCTATTAATTTACATTCTGGATTGGAGAATAAAACATTACAAAGACCACCACCGATAGCACCAATAACACTTTCGGCATTTTTAAGTATAGCTATTTTTTGTTTAGTTGTCAATGTTTCAGTAAAAATTTCTTCATATCCTTTACTAACTAAATAATTAACTAGTTCATCTTCATTAACTAATTTACGTCTAGTAGTGTAATTAGTGCCTATATTACTTATATCACCATGTAGCCAACTCCTTCTAGAAATGTAAATTTTTTTAGGTAAATTAGTTGTATCTATATTTACTTTATTAACAATTTCACGGTAAAAATCATATATTTCATTTCTGGGTGGTAAGTTTGAGTCGATACCGTGAGTATAAGATGATGAAATATAAATATTTTTATAATTTGTATTTTCATCAGCAATAATAATATCGTACTGTTTTATACCCAAAATATCTAAAAATTCTAAAACAAATTTATAAAATTGGTCTTTACCAGTAGGGTAATTCATTAATAATTTAATATCTGGATGAATTTTTTTTATTTTATTAAAAGAAATGAGATATGGTAACGAATCATATACAAAATGAAAATAATTATCCATATTATATATAAAGAAAAAAACCGAATTTTCTTCGGTTTTAATTGGTGTTTTATTTATAAAATTAAAATCAGTATCAACTTCAACATTTTTTAATGACATTGTTATTTCGTTGATTGGATTATATAACGAACCATTGAATAATAATGTATTTGGATAACATAGTGATTTACCAGTAATCATTGAATTTCTTAATTCATAAACATTAATTTCTCGTCCATTAGAATCTTTTTCAAATATGTTTAAAATATTTGTTTTATCAATTTCAGTAATTTGTTTTATTTTCATTATAGTTTATCTTTGTTTTGCCTAAAAAAATCCTCATGAGGATACTGATTAATATCTTCTAAATTTTGGTCCATTGGTGTATCAAACATACCCTTATAAGGACTACTTACATTTGGTAAATATTTTTTACCATAGATAAATTTACGATTAAAATCAGAATATTTGCCAATACCAGCAGTTATATGTTCATGTCTTATGTTGGATATTATATTAATAACACCATTAACATAAATATTATTTATATCTATACTAGCTTTAATAAATCTGTATGATATGTCACCATCTTCTTCACCAAACCCTAATAGTCTTTCATCAAAATAACCTAATTTATCTATAACAACTTTGTTGGTAATAAAATGGGAAAAAGACCCATTAATCTTAGTTAACCCATTATATTCTGAAGAATTAATATGCGAAGATGCATGTGTAAAAATGTCGCTAGAATGGATTTCAATGTCATCATTAAGTATAAGCACATCATCTTTATCTGACATAATTAACCCAGTATTCCACATTTTACATAGCCCTCTAGTTTCAACAAACATGGTCGGATATACGTTATTATATTTAGCGCATAATACTAAAATATTTTTTCTATATTCTTCAATAAACTCACCATTTTTTTCGCCATTAATAATCAACAGAATTTTATTATCCGTATAATTTCTAATTTGTGGTATTAAATTAACAACATAATCATACCTTTTAGCAAATGTTGTTATTACAATTGTAAAATTTTTCATTATAAATATTCTTTACCAAATGTTATTAATTTTTCGTTATAATTATCATTTATAAATTTTAAATAATCTTTTTCTTTTGTTGTATTATTAAAAACAGATACATCAAAATCTATCCCAGCAATCAACTTGTTTGTCATATATTTTTCGCAAAAATTTAAATTATTAACAACGGAATCATATCGATTATTTATAAACGCAACGCTATGCCCGTATGTAATAAACTCATAGTGTTTATACCATAGTTGTTTTATTGCATAAAAACGTCTGTTGATTGATTGTAAATGAATAACACCATACTCTTTAGTTAATTCTTTTATTGGTAAATTTACTCGTGGTGTCCTAGGTGTATGATATTTATAATCATTAATATTTAATCTATTAATATGTTTTAACGGTAAAATAAAACTTCTATAATTGTTAATATATTGTGGGTCGTTTCTATATTGTAAAAGCGTATCATTAACACAATTATACCAAAATAACCACATATCAGTAGTTTGATACTTTTTTAAAAAATTATCAAAATCATTAATAATACTAGTCGTTAATAATTCATCACAATCAATAGCAAATACAATATCAACATTGTTTTCTAATGCCACATCAATCATTTTTTGTCTTTGATATGATTCGTTAAATGTTAATAATTTATCATTTACAATTATAATTTTTTCGGCTGGTAAACTTTTTTTAATGATTTCAACTGAATTGTCTGTTGAATTATCATCATAAAATATAAATAAATCAATTGGATAAGTTTTCCATATTTTTAAGATTTCAGGAAGAATTGCTTCTTCATTTTTAAACATTGTATTAAATGCGGTTTTCATAAATTAAAGTTTAAAATCTTTCTACGTTTATATAATGCATTATCAAAATTAAAGTTAATAAGATTTAATTTATGAATGTCATCTTTTTTACCATATCCCCAATCTGGATGTTGATGTTGAATAATCACATCATTAAAATATGTTTGTTTTTTTAATATGTTTGCAACATCCATAAATTCATTATCACAAAAACAAGATTTATAATTTGGATAATAAATGTACCCAAACCTATCATAATATTTTTTACCCAATATACATAAAGTATTTAGTTTGTTTGCTTGATATCCATCGTTAAACCATAATACACCATCTGTATCTGGATAATGTTCAATCATTTTAGTTTTAATTATTGTGTCAAATCCATTAACTATTGGTATCATATCATCAGATGCCAACAAAATAATATCACAATCTGTATTTTCAAGGTTAGCATTAACAGCGTCAATTTTAGATTTGCTATCACCAAAATATAATTTTAGATTTGGAAATTGAGCACAAAAAGCTGAAACATATTCTTCTTTCATTGATTCATCATCGTTGTCACATGTTATAATAATTTCAGTTGTTTTGTCATCTAGCATATTTATATATTTTGTTAACGCATACAAAAATTTAGATGGCCGATTTCTTGTTGGAAATTTAATTGTTAATTTCATACCTTTATTTTAATGATATACTATGTATTTGTATGTTTGTGCTTACATTCTAGCAATTTTATTTTCATATTTTTTTTCTAATTCTGCTTCAATAAAATCATTTAATATATCCTCGCCATTAATATCAACATTGGCTTTAAATTTAATAACGTAATAACCATCAAATTCAATAATTTTATCAAATGAAATAATGTTATATGTATATAACCTAAAATCATACGCCCCAAGCGTATTATTGCTTACAAACATAACGTTTGTTAAATCCAGCATATTAACGCTTCTAGGATTAATCATTGCTTTTTTAACCTCACTGATAAATAGACGACTAGTTCGATTATACTCATCCGAATATTTGCTAACATAAAATTCTAATAGTTTTTCTACTTCGGTTATTGTCCTAATGTTTAATTTAATGGTGTAATCCTCAATATTAAATTTTGACAAGGATGGTCTAAGTACTTTTATTTGTCTTTCTGGTTTATTATCAATAAAATATTGTTTTGCACTAATCTCACCATGTGTAACACTTTTGTCAACATTTTTAATTACTTCTTCGTATAGTTCAACAGAATCATTAATCGCATCAAGGTTAGAAATCGTGATTTCCTCATTTCTGACAATAATTTCTAGTGGATAGTCATCGTAATCATCTAATTTTGCTCTACGAATTAATCCGTCATTAGGTTTTGCGTTATAATACACATCACCATCACTATCCGTATGTGAAAATTCTAATGATAATTTTTCACTAGCTTTTAATACTTTATATGTTCTCCAACGTAAATCTTTTACCTCTTGATTTATTTCACCTCGTATTAATGCATTTGCTAATGAATCATCTTGATTTCTTTCTTCAGAATCAACACCATTACTAAAAGTATCTGTTTTTTGACTTAACACATTTTTTTCAACACTTGATAGTGAAATCGCAATTGCTGTTAAATTGTCTCTAAACCATTTTTTAACTCCCATATTAATCTAATATTTCTTTATACACATTCATTATGTTAGTAACAACATTATTAGCATTATATTTATCAATATCATTAGGAACAGCATGGAATGTTTTATCCATTATGTTTCCTTCATTATCAACATTGTATATCCACCCACCCTTTCCACATAACCATCCTTCAATAGTGGTACGACCAAGAAGTATACCAGCTGTTTCGTCACATTGATGAATATATTTCTCAACATTTAGTGTTGGTGTGTAATATTTTACATGGTCTTGATTAATCATTGCATCATCTAAATATGTATTATTTTTTTTACCAACAATCCATAATTCTTGATTATTTTCTTTGGTAACATTTATTAAATCTAAAATAGTTTGTTTTCTTAAATAATCAATTGTACCAACAAAAAGAATTCTTTTCTTTTCACGTTTCTGTGTTAAATTAATTGGCTTAAACCTATCACAATCAATTGGATTGTAAATCACATCAACAATATTTTCAGGTATACCAAAACGATTAACAATATAATCTTTTATTTCAGGTCTTATCGCAATGTATTTTTTAATTTGCGAATTAATAACTGGATTTTCAAGTGAAATTACTTCTGAATGAATACTACAAACGGTTGGTACCTCAGGATAAAGTCTTAATAAATGCTCAGTTACTGGTGTATGGTTAAGATGCAAAACATCAAAATTAACATCAGACAATTTATACAGCGTATTTGGTTGTGATAAAACTTCAGTCTGTGCATTCTTAAGTTTCCAGATGCCGTCACCTAATTTAAAACTTGGTGGTTCTTGCAATGTAAATAATTTAATACCACAACGTTTAGCCATACTTGATAATGGCTCACCAAAATTTGAACAAATTGTTACATCACAGTTTTGTTTAACTAAAGATTTAGCTAATTCAAAAACATAAAGTTCAGAACCAGTAAAATTAGTAAAATTTAAACATCCAATTAAAACCTTTAACCTTTCATTTTTGCGTAAAACTTTTTTTATTTTAATTGGTAACTTATCCTCAAATTTTTTACTAAAAATTGCTCGATTTTTTTCCCATTCTTCATTTGTCATACCGATAGACATATGATTAATCCTAATAACTGTTGACACACCAATTTTGGTTCCATTTAAATAATTTTCAAAACAAAAAGTAACGTCGTAGAAATGAAATCCCTCAACAGTTTCATTAAATGGTATCGTTGCCTTAGTTTTATCAATTGCAAAAAATACTCCGTCAACAACTACCACTTCTTCAAGTTCTTTATCTAAATCTTCACTATATGATGATAACCATGATTTACCTTCATGCGTATGTTTAACACGACCATACATTTTTCTTTTATCTTCCCACCATTTACCAGTATTAGCCATGTATTTAGTGCCAGCAACACCAATAATTCCATATTCTGGATTCATATTAAATTGTTTTATCAATTTATTAGCCCAATTATTGGTTTCAATTAAAATATCCGAATGACAGAACACGACATGTTGATATATTGATTTATTAAGAATTTCATTATAACATTCTGTTAAAGACCTATTACCAGTATTAACAATTTCAATTATTTGTATTTTTTTAGGGTCCAATCCACATGTTTTAATTAAGTGTTTACTATGATTTTCATTACTAACCCTAGTACAATAGCCTATTGTTATCATATTTTATATATTTTATATATTTTAACGTATCCCCGTGCTACCAAATCCACCAGATGACCTTTCAGTATTATCGGATATTTCTAATACTTGTGTTAATTCAATTATAGATTTAGCCATTACCGAGGCAACAACAGCTTGAGCTATTCTATCGCCATGATTTATTTTAAAATCTTCAACACCATGATTAATAAGTATTACCTTAATTTCACCACAATAATCAGCGTCAATGGTGCCTGGAGAATTTAATACTGTAATACCATTTTTGGCCGCTAATCCACTTCTAGGTCTAATTTGAATTTCAAAATTATTTGGTATTTCAAAATATAATCCAGTTGGAATAATACTACGACTACCAGCAGGTATCACTTGTGGTTCTTCAAGATTAGCCCTTAGGTCAAAACCAGAAGAACCGTCTGTAGCGTATTCTGGATTTTGATTGTTCGACTTGTTAACAAATTTAAGTGGGATTTTAAACGATTGTTGCGATGCAAATGAATCACTATAGTTAAATTCTTTATCAAACTCTTCTTGCGTGTATCCAATATTAGGATTAATAATATCCATAATTTTTTGTCGTATAATTTCAAATTTATTCTGCATTATTTCTTTTTTTTTCGTTTTTAATCGCAAAAAGTGATGCGGTTTTAAGTAAGTCTCCTAATGTACTATTATGAAATTCGGCCATTTTATCATCTGTTTTATCAAACATAAGAATAGCTGAAAATTCTTCATCGCTTAATTTAATACCATAATTAACAGCATAATATACCGAGCGCTCACTTACACGCATAGCAACTTGAGTATTATTAAATTCATACATTTTGCCTTGATTATTTTTATGCCATTCTGATGTACAAGGGAAATAAAGATGTGCTTTACCAATTTGATGTAAAAGACATACCCTAATTAAAGATTTTTGGTCAACTCTATCTGTTTCTGGTAATGCGTTATTAAATATAACAGCATATTTAGTTACATTCAAAAGGTGGTCAATTAAACCACCTTCAAATGCATTGTATTGGTCTTTCATAGCAGTGGCTGGTGATTTAATAAAATTTTCACCTAAAAAAGCCATAAGTTCATCGTTCATGATACCATGGTCTTGTGTTGTTTGAAAATACTTTTTTGTATTCTTTACAATTTGTTCCGTTTTTAACATATACTAAGTTTAGACCAATATACGAAAAAGTATTTAAAAAAACAACTCTGTTGTGTTTGATATATTGTCATCTAATTGTTCAATATATTTAAATGGTGTTTTAATTTTATTTAATTTAGGTTTGTCTAATATAAATTGTTGTTGTTTTAGATTTAAAATATCGTCTTTTACTTGAATGTCAATTAATTCATTAAGTGTTAACGATTTTTTATCTTTTATTGCTTCATTATGAATATCGGTAATTTCTGGGTCATAAAATATTGAAGCTTTTACATATAGTTTTTTTTTATTTGACTCAATTGCGTTTTGTGATAATTGATGCGTAATGAATTTTTGATATTCTTCATCTGTCATTTTAATTCTTGGCTTACCATTTTTGGTATGAATATCACCTAACCTAATTCTTTCAATATTTTCAATCTCTGCTTTAATTTTATCAGGATGAACACCAAATTGTGCAATAAAATCATGTCGAATATATTTGTCATATTTTATTTTTTTCTGTTTTTCACAAAAATCGTAATATGGTTTTTTAAATAATCTAAAAATAAAATTTGAAATTTTAATTTTTAATTTTTTGTAACGGCTTAGTTTAAATTCTTTCATTTGTTTAATAATTTTAAGTAAAGATTTCTTCTATCTTCGGTTATTTTATCTATTGAATATGTATCTTTAACAGTATTGTGTAGATTTTCGCTTAATTGACTGATAAGTTCTGGTGTTTCTATAACTTTTTTAATGAATTTATACCAATCTTTATGGTTTTTATTCTCGTCAATTAATATACCATTACCATTTGAATCCCAACCACCACCAAATTGGTATGCATTGTTAATATCAATTTGATAAGGGCCAAAGTTTTGTGCAATTATGGCTTTTTTATGAAAACCAGCTTCAATTACTTTTAATTGACTATTATGATTTTTAATCCCATTAGCATTATATTCGTGAACATTTTCGACTTCAATATCGTATACTGTATTTTTAGTATATTCTACATTTGTAATTTTATCTTTTAAAATTATTTTTTTCTCGTTATTACTATGTTCACCACTTACAAATATTAATAATTTTTCTTTTTTATGTGCTGACACAAAACCTATTTCTTTTTCAAATATTTCAGAATTAAGTCTACTTAAAATTATATTATAATAATATTTTCTATATGTTTTGTTATACGTATGTGATATTTTACCTTTAATGCCAAAACCTAATAATAATATCTGTACCTGTTGTATTAATTTTAAATCTTTACTAGTCAAACTAATTGGACCATATTCACCTACCGTTCCATCAGCTTCAAATAAACCCTTTAAAAATTCACGAATTACTGATTTAGGTGATTCTAAAATAACCTTAGGTATTCTAAATGTTTTACCATGTAAACCACACCAGTTATATTTTTTAGCTATCGATGTGAAGTTAATACAACTAGATTTTATAGATACACCAAAACCTTCTTTACTCAAATTATTAACACAACGTTTGTCTGGTGTTTTATCGTAAATTAAAGGATTCAAACCAATAGATTTATATAACGAAACAATATCATTAACCACATCGATGTGTCTTTTATCGCAGGCGATTTCAATACCAGATTTACCATTATAATGTCCATCACCTAGCATATAACCTAATAATCTACCCCAATTTTCATTAATTCTAATTCTGGGTAACATATTTTCATCAGCGTTATCTATTTTTTCTTGTGTTATGTTTTTGGTCAATAACATAGGATAAGTTATTTCTTGATATTTATTTTGTAGAAATAATGGTTTTGTTAATTCTATCTCATCATCTATTTTTAAGTCTTTAAGTTCTACCCACTCATCATTTATAAAAATTTTATGATGTGGTGTACCTTCAATATTGAAACCATCTTTAGTTGTAATTTTAATGGTATCAACATTTTCATATTTAAAATCATTAATTACTTTATTTGTTACACCGTTTAATTCTGTTTTTAACCTTAAATGATTATCAACAATATCCGAAATGTGTTTAAAGCCATCATCGGTTGAGATTAATGAATCACCTACAATACATTTTACCTTATTAAAAATATTATTTTCTAATGGTGCTAATGAAACATCAAACATATTATAATTTGACGCATATGTGCTAATTGGTTTTGTCCATACTCTTCTATATGGTTCATTAGAAACATTTGTATATTCTTCTTGTTTAAATTTTAATAAAAAATTTTTATATTCAGGACTTACGGTCGAATAATTATCGGTAAATATTTTTTCATATTGATACCATACGCTTTCATGTGGTTTTATTGGTCGTTGAGTTTGGGTGCCAGTACTTTCATCAATCATTGTCATTGTACCTCTAAGGTCATAACCACATAATACAAATTGTACCTTATCAATTAACCCATCATTTTTAATTCTACCAACAACGCCATCTAATATTTCAAGGTCTTTTAAATGGGAATTACCAATCCACATCGCTTTACCATTTCTTCTAACATAGATAACATGGTTTTGCACTTCAACACAGTAAACATTACCCTTATAATACTTATTATATTGATTTTCTGTTCTAATCAATGGAGTATTTTTATTATGTTTGCTAAGGGTCGGATGTTTGGTAAAATTAATAACCAATGAATCATATTGATTTACTATTTCCCTACCCTTGATATTGCTGCTTTGTTTACCTTTATTGGTAACCGTCGCTGAAATACCTATTTTTAATGCAATCTCTTGTAAATCATTCGCTAAAGATGGTGAGCAAGTAAATGCTCTGGTTCTGTTATATTTATTATTTTCTATATGACCATCACCCTTTATAAACCAATTTAAAAATAAACTTAATTGTCTAGATGATAAGTTTAATATTTCTCTGGGTATAAATTTATCGTAAGCGTTTCCAAAGTTAGATAAATACTCCCACAATTGTTTGTCAAAAACTCTTACTTGTTTTTTATCTTTGGTATATTTTGGATTAAAACCCATTTCAACCAATAAGTTGTACATATAATCTAAATACCCATTATTTTTTATTTGTGCAATACCTACTTGATGTAAACCCCTTGTTTTACTGGTCCAACCTTCAGCCATCCAAAAACCAAAAAATTCTAACCAATTATCCATATTAATGTATTTATCCGAGCCGTATTTTTCAGATAAACCATTGTAACGTTTTTTAGATATTAACCTATCGATTATGGATACTTCTTTTTCTAGATTCATGTATTCATTCAACATGGGTAAAACAAAATATTCTTCCTCGCTTCCTACCCACAATGCATCTTTTTTAACATGAAAGTTTTGGCCATGTATTTTTTCAGATTGAATTAACTCTAGGTTTAATTTTTTGTGTGTCAAAGATTTGGCAACAGAAGCGTACATATTATGATTTGGTGTAACCTCATATTCAACTAAACCATTTTTAGCACAATTTAATTCACCATCAAATGGTTCACATATATAACCAGTTGGTTTGTGATACTCTAATTGATTTGTATTTGAATTTAATGTTGCAACGGTTTCGGTTTGGTCTAGCTCGTCAAAACGTTTCCACCCCTCATTTGTTAAAATCTCGGTATCTGGGGTCATGCAACTACCTCCTAACCATCCAATTCTAACCCTATCACTTGTTTCTGGATTTGGTATGTATTGTTTTTCGGTTGGGTCAATTGCATTGGGTAAAACATAAACGTTTTTATTTGCGTTACGAATTTCATCGGCAAATACCTTTGTTGTAGTTGTAATATTTCTAGCCGTCCTAATATTGTTTAAAATTAGTTTATCTAAACCACTATTTTTAATTAAAAGATATGCTGGATGATGCTGACCTGGTGACCAATAATCATCTAAATCCATAATTGTGACAATACCTAATTTATCTAAACGATTTAATAATTCCGCAAGATTTTCGTATGTTCCCATATTTCTATGGTAGTGAATTATGTCATATTGTTTAAGCCATTCATCATTATCTAATTCTGGCTCATAATCAATATGAACCACAAATTCTTCAGGATATTTTTGTTCTAACGCTATGTGCGGTTTTGTCGAACGAAAATAGCTAACTCCAGTACGGTCACTAGGTATAACTAATACTTGTATTTTATTGTTTTTTTTCATAATTTTTTAATCTAATTATTAGATTATAAGTATATTTTTTATTATGTCAAGTTTATATTTATATATTTATTTGTTTTTAATTAATAATATATTAGTAAATAAAAAAAGCCCAAAATGGGCTTTTAAAATAAAAAAAATTATTACGTTAGATTGTTTTTTTTCTAGGTGCTAACTTACCTTCTTTAATTAACAATGAAATTGTTTTTTTAACAGCATCTTCGGTAATGGCTTTATTATTAGTCCTAGTCATAAATTCCAATAATTTTTCGTTAACAATAGCGCTTACAATTTCATTAAGTTCTATTTTGCTTACAGTAATCATGTCTGATTGACTTTGTGATTCACGAATTGTTTGTTTTGGTGTTGTTTTTGGCGTTTTTGGGTATCCCATTGGTTTATCATTTGATAAACTAGCTACATCATCTAGTGAAAACGTATAATTAGGATTAGTTAATTGCGGAATTGGTCTTTCAAGCATAATTTTTTTAACGCCTTCGGGTAAACGTGAATTCATTACTGTTTCTTCAGTATACCCAACGTTACCATTATACTGTGACATTGTTGGTCTTGTTACTCCCTCAGCTTGTAATTCTCTAACACCGTCTTCGGTTAACGCTCTAGGGTCAACGTGGCCAGTTTCAAAATTACCTGTTTCGACTTTATTCATTATTGCTTTTGACGCACCTAAAATGTTTTTAAGTCTATTTAGGTCTACTGGTTGTGGTAAACTCATAATTAAAATTGTACTTTATTGATTACACGTGACATTGTTCTGTCACCTTGTTTATTATATGTGGGAATGTTTGGACTCAAATCAGAAATTGCTTTATAGAATTTCATTTTTGTTGGATACCAGCCACGAATTCTATCGAGTCTAAATATTTTCCAATCCCCACTTTTTGGCGTAGTTTTTGACCCACCAAATATTTGAAACGCTCTAATTGCTTTATTTCCAGCTTTGGTTTCAGCAAAATTGTAAACTTGAATGTATCTTTTACTTGGTGCCACTGATGGATAAGCATTTGGATAGTCATCATACAAAATATTAACATTATATTTTCCATTGATTGCATCAATAACTTCTTGTTCTGATACATTCTCAGTTAAAAGTTTTTTTTGAACCTCTTCAAATATAATATCTTTAAATAAATTGTAAAGTTTCATATTAAATTACTACTTGTCCTATATTTAATGCTGTATTAGGATGTGTATAATTAGTTGTTGGGTCATATCCCCAAGTTGACGCATTATTTGCAAATGCTGGTTTTCTACCAGAACCAATTGAATTCGATTGGTTACCAAATTTATCCCAATCTGAACCAGCATTGTAATTATTTATATCCAAATAATTACCAGTACCTTTACCATAATTAGGTGTTTTGCTATCCGCAATTGCTCTAGTGTGTGTTGCACTATATTGATTTGGTGCACTTTCGCTATTATAAAAATTCTTAGGAATTAATATTTTTCTTTGTTGAATCGCAGCTTTTTCAAGTGCTGATTGTCCTCCAACGGGTAAATGTGGAATTGGCATAGTTTATAGTTTTTGTTTTTTGTTGTTATTTATATACTCAATTAAATATCTAATTTTTTCAATTTCTTTATTAATTGATTCATTATATACCTCTTTATTTTGCATTATTTTTCGATAAACACTACCCTTACCTATTTTGGGGATACCACCAACAGCGGTTGGGTTAGCATTATCATGTTTTTTTTTATGAGTTTTAATAAATTGATTTTCTCTTCCAGCGTCCATTCCAGTTTTTTTAATACTATGAATGGCTGTTCTATCATTATTAAGTGTTTGTTCAATCCAATTTAATGCTTCATCACCACCTTTCTTTTTAAACTCATCAACATTATCATTTTTGGCTTTGGTAATTCTAGTTTTTGACATTTTTAAATTAGGATATGATATAGTTGTTCCCAAAAATGATTGAAGATTTTCAGGTACGTTATATATCTTATTTTCTAATTTTGAATTAGGCATATTAGTTATTTATTTGGTTGGTTATATCTTGAACATCGTCTCCGAACATGTTTTTAATTTTACCCCATATTGTCATATTAACTGTTAACACATTTTCACCTTCTTTTAAATTTTTAAGTTGATTATCGTGGAACATTTGTTTTAAAACTGGTGTAGTTTTTATTCTTTTTAATGTTCCAGCTGTTAATGTTAATTTTATTGTTCTAACATTTTTATTTTCGCTTACATTACCTTTAATTTTATTAAGAATTGTTGTTTTTATTTTTTCTAGCTGGTCTTTGGTCAAATCAGTGTCTTCAATTGTATCAATTATTTTTTCAATCTTAGAGTTGTAGTTTTTATCCCTAAATTCACCATCTCTATTTGATTTTTTTACCAAATCTTCTTTTATTTTAGTTTCCATTTGTTTTTTGGTAAAAATTTTAGTTTTTTCAGCTTCACTTATTGGAAGACCACGCCCACTTGCTCCACGATAACTATAAACCGCAAACCAAGGAATATTTTGTCTATATCTAGTCGCTCTATCAGTCGTTGTTGACATACCCTTTTCATAATTAGAATAATCATTAAAGGGTTTTTGAACTGGACCCGTTTCAATTTCACTATTATTGGTTACGTTCCTATCACCACCGATGATACCACCGTCAGAATCAACAAATTCATCTAACTCGTTATTTTTTATTGTTGACATAAATAATTCTTTCTTAATAAATATATTGAAATAGACTAATATTTATTATAAAATAAACAATAATGGAATATAGGACTAAATTAGATTTTTCTTCTAATAGACAAATTAAACAATATCCAGAAACAATTACCGTATTATCAGGCGCAACATCATTTGGTGTTCCTTTTAGTGCATTAACTACTGGTCCAAATCTAACAACTACAGGTGTAACCAATACAATAAATGGCGTTGTAAGTACATTTTCGGGCAATTCAACTGTTAGTGTTTATGCTTGGTATGATGCATCGATGAATTTATGTCGTAATACCTTATCTGCTTGGACACCTTCAAATAGTGGTATAACACAAAATACTGGAGTTGTTTTTACTTCAAATACTAGAACAACAATCGATGGAAATACGGTTGCGACATCATATAGTGGGTTGAGTTTTGATTTGCTTCCAATATCATTTATAAGTTTAGGTGGTGGACGTTATAGTGGAACAGTATATACTGATATTTTAACATATTACAGTGCTGGTACATTAGATTTTACTGGTAGAACAATTTGGGTTGACGTTAGTGGTATTACAAGAACAAATAGATTAATAATTACCGATGTTGGTGCTGGGCCTAGTTTAATTGATATTGGTGTTAACGGAAGTGGCTTTGTTGTTAATCAAGTATCTGATATTCAATTAAAAGAAAATATAAATCAAATTGAAAATGCTTTAGATAAGGTAAAATCATTGAGAGGTGTGACGTATAATTGGAAGGATAGGGAAAATGGTGGTGATGAATTAAAAATTGGGTTTATAGCACAAGAGGTTGAATTGGCTGTTCCTGAATTAACATATACTACTAAAGAATACAAAGGCGTTCATTATAAAGATATTACGGCATTATTAGTTGAGGCGATTAAAGAAATGTCAACAGGAATAACAAATAATATGATTTTCACACAAACCGTAGTTGCTGAAGATAATAATATTGAATTAAATTATAATGGAACAACTGAAAGTGCTATTGGTGGTGGTTTAGTTGTTATTAATGGTATTTCCGATGGTAAACATTCGCAAATAATATTAAATGATAAAGGTAATTGGGTCACAAATAATTCTTTTATTCCAAAATCATTAATTATTCCTAAACGAACACCTGATAGTTCTACCGATTCTTATGGTATTGAAGGTGAGATGACTAGGGATGATAATTATCTATACATAAAAATTACAAGCAATGAAGAAAATTTATGGGGTAGAATTGAATTAGATACAAATTTTTAATATATGGCGATAAGAATACGTGAAGATAATGGTAACTCAATTTTTATTCAAGGTGGTAGTGGCGTTCCAACACATTTATCACCTAGAGGGTCATTATATATTGATAAAGATGCTGGTGTTGCATATATAAATAAAAATAATCTTGCATATTGGGCTGAACTATCAGATTCGGCAAGTGGTAGTACATTAACAGGTGCATATTTACCACTAAGTGGTGGTACGGTAACGGGTCCAACTAATTTTACAAATGGCTTATCAGCAGATACAATATCAGCAACAACATACCTTAATTTACCGATTGATGTTAGAGTAACAGGTGGTACATTTAATGTTGGAACTGGTATTGCTACATTTACAAACAACACAGGCGGTACATTTAATGTAAGTGGATTTATAACAAGTGGTGGGACTATAGTTGATAAATATGTTACTGGATTTACGTATAATGGTTCTAATATATTAACCATCAAACAAAATGAAAATCTTAGCAATTTATCAGTTGTTATTAATACTATGTCAGGATTAACCATAAACGGTAGTTTATCAGCAACAACATACCTTAATCTACCTATTGATATACAAACTACTGGAGCCACGTATTCTAATAATACATTTTTATTTACTAATAATACTGGTGGAACGTATAGTGTTTTATTTAATACAGTAACTGGTTTAACAATTAATGGTAATTTAAATGTTACTGGTAATACAATATTTACTACTGGGTTATCAGCAAATACAATATCAGCAACAACATATTATAATTTACCAAATTATGTTAGTGGAACAGGAACAACAGGATATATTTCCAAGTTCATATCTGGTTCATCAATTGGAAATAGTGTAATTTATGAAACAACTGGTGGTACTGTTGGTATAGGCACCACAACACCATCAAGAAAGTTAGATGTAAATGGAGATGCAAATATTTCACAATTATTAGTTGTAGGTACTGACATATATAGTAGTAGAGTTATTACCAATGCTATTATACCAAATACTTTGACATACGTACCATTTTACTCAAACGCATCACCTTATGGAGAAATAATGAGGATGCAAAATGATGGCAATGTTTTAATTGGAACAAACACATCAAATGGTAATAAATTACAAGTAAGTGGAAACACAAATATAAGTGGTGGCTTAACGGCAACAACCATATCAGCTACAACATATTATAATTTACCAAATTATTTTAATGGTAGTGGAACGACAAATTACATTCCTAAATGGACATCATCGTCAGGACTTGGAAATAGTTTGATTTATGATGATGGTACAAATATAATGATTGGTAATACTATTACTAATGGGAATAAATTACAAGTACGTGGTACAACTTCATTAATATCTTTAACTACATCTGGGACTTCTTTAATATTAGGTAATACTTCTTTTAATTTTAATTTTAACACAAGCATTGTGCCACAAATATTAAGTTTAGCCTACGGAACAAATAATATTTTAAACATTGGATACGATGCTCCAAATGATTTAATTAGAATTTATAATGGTGGGAATATACAATTTTCTACCAATTATTTTAGTGTGGGTGGGGATGCAAATAATCCAATTAGCAGTGCAAGAGTGAATATTGAATCTACAACTAAGGGTGTGTTATTTCCAAGAATGACAACTGTTCAGCGTAATGCAATTCTTTCAGCATCAACAGGTTTAATGGTGTATGATACTGATGTTTTATCGCTATATCAATATAATGGTTCATCTTGGCTTCCGATACGTGAAAGTATAACAGGAACAGGAACAACAGGATATATTCCTAAGTTCATATCTGGTTCATCAATTGGAAATAGTGTAATTTATGAAACAGCAGGTGGTACTGTTGGTATAGGTACTACTACGCCTGCTTATAAATTAGATGTTTCAGGAACAGGAAGATATAACGATACATTATCTGTTATTACTACTTATAATCCTCAAATATTAGCATACACAACTGTAGGAGGAGGAGGTAAGATTATACAGGGGTATAATGGTGGATATACATTTTCTATTGATGGAGCAAATGGTGGTGGTCCAAGGTTAGGTTTAAGTTCTTCAGACTCAAATGTATATGATTTTTTTGAACTTGGTGCGTTTGCTAATGCTAATAATTTTGCTACCAAAACAAGAAACTTTAGGATATTAAGCACTATATCATCAGTAGAAGATGTAAGATTTCAAATATTTGCTAATTCGGGAAATGTAGTTATTCAGGATGGAGGAACATTTACAGATAATGGAAATAAATTACAAGTAAGTGGAAACACAAATATAATTGGTGGCTTAACAGCAAATACGATATCAGCAACAACATATTATAACTTACCAAATTATGTTGGTGGGACAGGAACAACGGGATATATTCCTAAGTTCATATCTGGTTCATCAATTGGAAATAGTTTGATTTATGAAACAACAGGTGGTACTGTTAATATAGGCACTACTACCCCAACTGGTCACAAATTAAATGTTCAAGGTTCGAGTAGATTTTTATCTACATTGAATATAGATAATACAAGTGCTGGTCAACAAGCTTTAATGTATTTTGGATATAGTTATGGTTTACGTTTAAAAATGGGTTATGTGACATCACTTACACCAGTATTAGAAAATAACGTACAATTTGGTCAAATTATAAGTGATGATAGTGGCAATATTAATATAGCATCACGTTCTGATAATCCTAGTGGTTTAAGATTTTACACTACATTAAATACTACAAGTGGATATTCTGAAGCAATGCGAATTACTAATGCTGGTGATTTACTAATAGGTACAGTATCTGAAAGTAATACAAAATTAGTGGTTAATGGTAATTTAAAAGCATTAGCAGGGTTTTCAGAAATATATAAATTAGTAATTAATCAAGAATTATATACACCAAATATAATTTTATACCCTGATTTTAGTTTTATTTATCCAGGTGGTGGTACGGTAATGAAAATGTATGGCGATACGCATAATGTTTGGATAGGTGAAAATCCATATAATACTACTGAAAAATTTACAGTTCAAGGCACTTCATCATTAAGGGGTAATGTGTATTTCCCTACAGAAGATTCATCATATTATTTTGGTAATGATAGTGCATTTGGTATTGTTAAGAAGACGGGAACAAATGGATTTTTGGGAGTTTCAAATGGTGGAACTTTTTACATTAAACGTTCAAGTACTAGTAATATTGACGCATCAACATCAAATACATTTACAACAATATTTAGTATTAATCCTAATAATTTATTAACTCATAGTGCAAGTGCTACTTTTGGAGCAAGTGATAATACATTCTTAAAGTTAAATGATGAGATAGGATTTATTAAAAAAGTAGGGGGTGGACCTATTTTAGCTGTTAATAATTATAGAGATATAATATTTGCACAATCTAATTCAGGTTTTATAACATCCGCTGATACGTATAATACTTTTCTTACAATTAAATCATCTACAGGAAATGTAGGAATTGGAACGCCAACACCCACTACAAAATTAGAAGTAAATGGAGACACAAAAATAAGTGGCGGATTAACAGCAAGTACGATTAGTGCAACAACATATTATAATTTACCAAATACAACATTTACTGGTGGAACGGTAACTGGACCAACTAGATTCACAAATGGTTTAACAGCAACAACCATATCAGCAACAACATATTATAATTTACCAAATTATTTTGGTGGAACAGGAACAACAGGATATATTCCTAAGTTCATATCTGGTTCATCAATTGGGGATAGTAGAATATATGATAATGGAACAAATGTAATTATTGGTGGAGCATCACCAATACTTGCTGATGACGCTCTTAGTGTATATGGTAACACAAGAGTGCAAAATTTTGTTGCTGAAAATTCTTTATATTCAAGGACTAATTTTTTCATGCTTGGTGGTTCTGCACAATTAGGCACAGGTACTAATACAGGTGAACGATTGCAAGTTTTTGGGGATGCAAGGATAGGTGGTATAAGTTATGCTGGTTCATCTATAATTATATATGGACAAGATGATGTATTATTGCCAATTGAGGCTGGTTTAAAAATTAGTTATAATAATAGTTCAAATGTTGGTACTATTCAATCAGGTAAAAAAGCAGTATCAGGATATACATTAAGTTTAGGTGGTAACCCTTTAATTTTTTTTAATAGCAACAGCGGTGTTGATTCAGGTAGATTTAGTGAATCAGGTAATTTACTAATAGGTACAAAAATAGACAATGGTAATAAATTACAAGTAAGTGGAAACACAAAAATAAGTGGTGGCTTAACAGCAAATACAATATCAGCAAATAGTGTAAATATAGGTGTTATAATTACAAATTACCCTGATACAACGTTATATTCAAAAAATACTGGTTCTACAACTTCAAATTTATCATTTTTTACCGATAATTTTAATAGAGCTTTGGTTACCCCTGGTGGAGTACCAAGTGTAATTTATACCACTGTAGGTATTTCACAAATTGGTCCAACTGGTTTAAATACAAATGCTTTAGGGTTAACGCAAGCATCAACATATAATATCTTATATTCTAGATACCCTGCTTTTCCCGTAAATAATTATAATACTCAATTAAATAGTAATAGCACTATATTACAATGGGCTGTTAATGTTAGACAATCTTTAAATGGTTCTGTTTCAGGTTTTGGTACTGGACAAGTTGGACAAGCTGTTGTATTAGCGTGTAATAACCCTAACCCATCAAGTAGTGGTTCAAATGGGTATGCTTTGGTATTTGGTAATTTAAGTACAAATCAGTGGAGTCTTGTATATTTTACCAATGGTTTAAATAACAATGGTAATATAACCAACTTAATTTCTTCAACCAATCTGGGTGGTGATAATAGATGTTATTATAGTTTAAGAGTTACATATAACCCATCTACAAATGTTTGGACTCTTTATAATAGGGTTGATGGTTGCGTTTCTTCTACTACACTTTGGGGTGACCCATTAACTGTTGCTACTTTGGTTGGTTCAGCAACAAGTAATACTTATACATCAATACCATTACCATATTTTGCCTTTGTTTACAACGCATCAACAGGTAATGGATATTTTGATAATTTTAGTTTACTTAATTTAAACAGTATTACATTTTCGGATTCTGTAAGGGTTGAGGATGGTAATTTTAATCAGATAAATGCACATACAATATTACAAAATTTAACATCTCTTAATGCGTCTAATGATGCGGCAGCTGCATTGTTGAATGTTCCATTATATGGCCTTTATAGAAATGGAAATAATATTAAGGTTAGGGTTGGTAATTTTACTGATGATGTTTATTTTACTGGTGGTACAGTAAGTGGTGCAACTGTATTCACAGCTGGTTTAACAGCTACTACAATAAGTGCTTCAACAATATCGACACCAAGTTTTAAAGCAAATTCAAATGGGTTAACGGCAACAACCATATCAGCAACAACATATTTAAATCTACCAAATTATGTTGGTGGGACAGGAACAACAGGGTATATTCCCAAGTTCATATCTGGCTCATCGCTTGGGAATAGTGTAATTTATGAAACAACAGGTGGTACTGTTGGTATAGGCACAACAACACCTTCACAAAAATTAGGTGTTAATGGTAGTATTATAGCATCAGCATACATAATTGCTGGAAATGATGTATTTGCTTCTGGTTTGCGTGGAAATTATATTTCTCCTAATACACTAACGTACATTCCATTTATATCTAGTCAATCTCCTTATGGAGAAATAATGAGGGTGCAAAATAATGGTAATGTTTTAATTGGAACTATATCTGATAATTTATATAAATTAGATGTTAATGGGGCCACAAGAATAAAACAACTTTTAACGGTAGAATTTCCTAGTATAGTAGACAATACTTCATTATTTAATATAAAAAGTGGTGTGGATGGTACTAATAATATATTTGATGTACAATATTATAAAGATGCCGCATTGCTTAAAATAGGATATGCTGGAAATAATTTTAATCGAATTGAATTAAATGGTGGTGCAGATAATATAGCACCCACAATTAATTTATATGAAAGCGGTATTACTAATACATCTATATCCGCAAGTAAATTTAATTATTCTTATTTTAACGGTACACTATTAATTGGTACCAATACGTATAACTATAATGGGGATAAATTACAAGTTAGTGGTAATACAAATATACGTGGTGGATTAACGGCAAGTACAATATCGGCAACAACATATTTGAATTTACCTAGTTCAACATTTAGTGGTGGTACAATAAATGGTGCAACTAATTTTACAAATGGGTTAACTGCTAATACAATATCAAAATCTGGGGGGACGTCTTTACAATATCTTATGGCAGATGGTTCTACTTCTGTAATTCCAAATTCAACGAGTGGTTATAATTCAAATGTTAACCCAGTAACATATGCTTTACAAGATGCTCCAATATTATACCATTCTTTAGCGTGGTTTACGCCTGCTGGTACAATATCTACTACTGGTATAAGTGTTTCGACAACAATTGGACAATTTGCTTCAACAATGATTGGTGCTAAATTAACTATTAATGGTGAATGGAGAATAATAACAGCATATACAAATACTACAAATGTAAGTGTTGCTAGTTCCTACTCACAGAATTATAGTGGAATAGCTGGTGCAAATTTTGGTGTTTATAATAAATATTTTGCAAATGTTGACACTAATAAGACGAATGTTGTTTATGATTATCAAAATAATATTAAAACTTATTTTGATGTTAACGGTAATTTTGTTAGCAATTCACTATATAACATTTTTCAAAATATAAACGCAACAGCTTTTTTTGCTTTTGGTACAAATGCTGGTATGAGATTTTCACCACAAAATAATGATAGTTTAACAGATGTTAGATTAAAAAGATTAACTTCTGGAATATTACAAATTGATGATGGTACAACCGACACAAATTATAGGGATTTAATACTTAGAAATTTAACTGGTACAACATTAACAACAACTGGCTTAACGGCAAGTACAATATCAGCAACAACATATTTGAATTTACCTAGTTCAATATTTACTGGTGGAACCGTAACTGGCCCAACTAGATTCACGAATGGGTTAACCGCTAATACGATATCAGCTACAACGTATTTAAATGTACCTAGTTCAACATTTTCAGGTGGTACAGTAACTGGACCAACTAATTTTACGAATGGCTTAACGGCCAATACAATTAGTATTGTACCTAAATTTGTTTCACAAGCAACATATACCGCAACTACTAGTGATTATATTATTTTGGGTGATGTAACGGTAGTTGCTAATATATATTTACCACCAGCTAGTAGTTGTACCAATAAAATTTATGAATTTGGTTGGTATAATTATCAAAATGAAGTATTTAGTGGGGAATATTATATCGTTCCATCAGCTGGTGACACTTTTGATACCCCACAATCTATTAGTTCTTTACCATGTCTTTTTGACAATAATTTTAGAATGACAACTAAAATTATTTCAAATGGTGTTAAATGGCATATTTTACAATCGAATACATTAGGAATGACATTACCATAAACATTATTATATTAATGATATTTATATTAAAGAATAAAAATGGGTAACATAAGAAATTTTAATTTTAATAAATTAGACCTAGCATTATCAAATAGTGACTATTGGGATTTCTTTTTGGCTACCGATGCATCAACGGTAAAATCTTCAAACAATAATTGTTTAATTTCTTTATTTGATTTTAATGAATCAAGCATGTATTTGTCTGGTTTAACATCGACAAACATAATTTCAAGTTTAGCTATTTGGACTGGTTCAACAAATACTGGATATACGTTTAGTACTATTGGTTTGACTGGTATTGATAATGGATTAGTTACGTTTAATAAAACTAGTGGTGATACAGCTAATTTGGCTTTATTATCAGCATTAACTGGTACCACGCTAATAATTCCTTCTGGTGATAGTCGTTTACATTTAAATAAGATTACTGGTACTACTGGACAATTTATTTACCCTATTGATATTTTAAATGATACCAGTGGTAATTATGGACAATTTGGTGGTGGATTTTATCAAGGATATTATAAAATTGACGGGTCAACGTATAATGTATGGCCAGAAAGAACATCAAATGGTTGGGTATCTGAGTTTTGGTTGAAAAAAAGTGAATCGTTGTCTAGTGGATACACGGGCACGACATTAAATGATACATACCCTAATAATAAGGGATTCTTTTTTTATTGGGGAACTAGGGCCGAAAATAAATTTTGGAACCTATTTGAAGGCGCTGATACAGGTTGTACGAGTGGGTGTACGGTTGAAAGTGGGTGTACGGATACGCTAAGTCCTTGGTGTACAATACCTAAAGAAACTAATATTTTCATTAATAATGATGGCGAAGTTATTACACTTTATCCTAATCAAGAAACAAGTACACTCATAACAAATACCTTTTTAATTTATGGTCGTGCATTTAGTGGACACACTTGTTCGGTATGTGGTGGTAATAGTCTTTTAGGGACTAAAAACGTTAATAATTATGATGGAAATGGAATTTTAATTAAAAAACCAAAAGATGTTATTACCAACACTCAAAATCCATTTTTAATATTTGGTAGGGCTGGCATAAACAATAGTTGTAATGCTTGTGGTGGAAATAAAAGTGGACTTGGAAACAAAACCGTTTGTTCTTTTACTGGATTTACTAAATCAATTCAATTTCAAAATTTAGATTATAAAACCGACATATATGATAACGCCTTAGGATTTAGAATTAAAGATGATGGTAGTATTGGCTATAGATTATTAACAATTACTGGTGGTTGCTCTGGAAATACTACAATTATTGGATATACCGTTGAGGAAAAATATTCTGCTAGTGGCCTTGTATCTAATGATGTTTGGACTAGTGTGATGGTTAGATATTCAACTAATTATTTAAGTGATTGTGAACTAAAACAAAGTGATAAAAGAAAGGGTAAATTAATGTTTTATATTAACGGAAAATTAAAATTTGTTGTTAATAATTTTAGCGAATTTATTGGTAAACGATTAAATGAACACATGGAAAAACAAATTGGTGTTCCATTTAACATTAGTTTAGGTGGTGGTTCACAAGGTTTAATTGAAACTCAAACATTTGATGGTAGAGATGAGGCTGATTTAAATCTTCCAATACAAGAAAATTTTGCTGGTACATTTATTGGTGGTATATCAACATTTAAATTTAATGCTTGTGACTTAGCTTTTACCGATATTCAAAATATTTATAATAATGAGGTAATAAGATATAATCAAGGGATTAGTGGATTATTACTTCAAGAAAATGAGTATTACCTTTTACAGGAAGACTATTTTAAAATTATAATATAATATGCCAACATCAGGAAGTAATAAAACAATTAGTGCCTTACCAATAAATACATCGCCAACAAGTAATGATATTTTTCCAATTGTAAACAACGGTGTTACAAAAAAATTAAGCTTAAGTGGTTTAACTATTTATTTAAATACCGTTATTAGTGGAACTGGTGCAAATACAAGATGGGGCACTATAACTGGTTCCTTATCAGCTCAAACTGATTTGCAAACAGCTTTAAACGCAAAACAAGCTACTTTAATTGATGCGGTTAATATTAAAACCATTAACGGAACCAACATATTGGGGTCTGGTAACGTTACAATTGTTGGTGGTACTGGACTAACAGCATTAAATAATTTAACTAGTTCAACACAAACATTTGCAATATCAACATTTGGAACAGATTTTTCAATAAGTAGTTTAACAAATACACATACTTTTGCTATTCCAACTGCATCAGCAACAGCAAGAGGATTATTAAGTTCGACAAATTGGACAGCATTTAACAACAAACAAAATGCATTAAGTGGAACAGGATTTGTAAAGGCACTAAGTGGAACAATTACCTATGATACAAATACATATTTAACTGGAAACCAAGCAATTGCATTAAGTGGTGACGTTAATGGTATTGGGGCGACTGCAATTACAACAACACTTAAACAAATAACACAATCAATAGGTGGTAATTTTGTTAAGGTAAGTTTAGATTCTAATGGACGTGTAACTGGAAACACCGCAGTAGTTGCATCAGATATTACAGCTTTAGGATTTGTATTATCTAGCCCAACATTTAGTGGTGGAACCGTAACTGGTGCAACTAATTTCACGAATGGATTAACGGCTAATACAATTAGTGCTACAACGTATTTGAATTTACCAAATGACATACGTACAACTGGTGCAACATATGCAAATAATACATTTATTTTTACCAATAACACTGGTGGAACATATAGT